>Ga0078972_1006581_pt1 | contig 27275 bp, 32 predicted proteins | sample YelNatPaOPGAMG01_FD_67568 | JGI IMG/M metagenome (GOLD analysis project Ga0078972, IMG submission 67568) | Hot spring thermophilic microbial communities from Obsidian Pool, Yellowstone National Park, USA - OP-RAMG-01 (SPADES assembly) (version 2) | ecosystem: Environmental > Aquatic > Thermal...
TATTTAATTTTTTAGCTATTTTTTCCGCTCTTTTAAATCCTTCCATTGTATCATGATCTGTGATTGCTATTCCGTCCAAACCTATTTTCTTTGCATGCATAACAACTTCTTCAGGAGTTGGAATTCCATCAGAGCAGCTTGTATGAATATGGAGGTCTAATTTAAGTTTCATAGAGAATGATTAGATCACTATATTTTAAAAGTCTTTTATATCGGTTTTTAGCTTTGTAGAAAACTTTGATAATGAGATAGCCAATGAACCATTTTCCTCCACATAAGTTTTTGATTTTCAAAAATTTCATTATCGCTTTTCTAATTCATAAGGAATAACTCCATCTTATACATGATGTCTCAATCTACTTTTCTACAAAACCCGAGTTTTGATAAAAGTTTCACCATGGAGTTTGTTTTACTTTTATAATATAACCTAGAATATTTGCTAACCAATGTATTATTGGAGTTGCAATATAAAGAAATATTATAATTTCTAATGATGGAAGATAAACCAAAGAACAAAGCAACAATGCGCCTGTTATAAAATCCAATTGATCAAGAAGAGGTGCTGGTGATCCTCTTGGTATTCCTAATCTTCGCTTGATGAACGCACCAACTATATCTCCTGCAATTGCTCCAATGCTAAGCAAAATTATAATATAAATATTCAAATTAGGAAGTGAAAAACCATAACTTGCCGCAATGTTTTGTAAATCATTTTGGAAATATAATAAGATTAAGCCAACAAAAACACCGAAAAAAAATCCACCGAACGATCCTTCAAAGGTTTTGCCATCACCAAACAAGCGATATCTACCGAGCATCTTTCCATGATCCAAAGGTTTTTTTCCTTTCATCAAAGGCGCGAAACCATTCGCTGCATAGGCTACAGCAATAAACCAAAATGCTTGGCATGCAATCATCCAAATTTCCATAACAACCCTTTACTAAAAAATTAGTATAGATGATTTATATATCTTCTTATATAATTTTGAATAGTGAAGGACATGAAGATTGCAATGTTCACAGATACCTATCATCCACAAATTAATGGCGTTGTAACATCAATAGATTTTTTTGTTAATGAGTTAAGAAAAGAACATGAGGTTCATATATTCTGTCCATATTCTCCAAATTATAAAAATAAAGACAAATATGTTCATACATTCAAATCAATTGAATTCAAAAGATATCCAGGCTATAGAATAGGGTTGCCAATAGCACTTTTGAAATATGATTTCAGCGATTTTGATATCATCCATGTGCATACGCCTGCAACGATGGGCTTGGCAGGGCTTGTGATCGGAAATGATAAAAATATACCTGTGGTCGGAACATTTCATACACTTATACCTGAGTATACGGACTACATCATAGAAGCAAAGATTATGAGAATGGTAACAGCAAAGGCCTTATGGAAATTTGTAAAGCATTTCTATAATTTTTGTGATGCTGTGATAGCCCCAAGCACTGCAATTAAGAATGAATTAAAAAAGCATGGAGTTATAAAAAATATCTTTGTTGTTCCTACTGGGATTAAGATTAGTAAAGAAGCAAAAAAAGCAATGAGCAAATCAAAAATAGCATTAAGAAAAAAATATAAAATACCTCAAAATGAAAAGATTATTCTTCATGTCGGCAGAATAACCAAAGAAAAAAATATAGAATTAATATTGAAAGCAGTTTCTAAAATTGATGTAAAACTAATAATAACATCTGACGGCCCTTACAAAGATAGAATAAAGAAAATGGTTGAAAAATTAAAGATCGAAAAAAAAGTTATATTCACAGGATTTCTTCCTTTAGAAAAACTCTATGAATACTATAAACTCTCAGATGCATTTGTCATGGCATCAAAAACAGAAACACAAGGAATTGTGCTGTTGGAGGCAACATTATTCGGGTTGCCTATTGTAACAATAGATGCGCCTGTTACAGGAGATTTTGTGAGAGAAAACAAGGTTGGGATAGTTTCCAGCGAAGAAAACTTTTCAAAATCTATAGAAAAGATTCTAAAAAATAAAAATAAAATAAATAACAAAAAGATTCTTAAAAAATATAGTCCTGAAAAAATAATAAAAGACCTGATAGAAGTTTACAAATCGGTCATCAATCCCAATATCCGCTGAGTGATTTTCTGCTAATAAAATACAACAATGTTGATTTTGTATGAATTTTTATATATTTAAGATATCCATTCTTTTTTATTCTTCTTATTGAGGTATATGCAGTAATATCATCAAAAAAACAAAATCTTTTTAGTCTATCAACCCTTCTTGCCAGATCGTTGTCTTCATTTGTTGTAAGAGATTCATCAAAGCCACCAGCTTGTTTGAAAATCTTTTTATTATATACAAAACATGAGCCGTTTGTCATTACAAAACCAGACCTTATAAGATTTTTTATTATAAAATTCCAGAATCTAAAAGCAAATCTGTCAAAACTATTGCCGTCAAAAAATGTTAAATTTAATATTCCACCGCCAATATCATCTTTAAATTTTTCTTCTATTCTTTTTGTGAAATCCTTTTCAAACCTTACATCTGCGTCAGCGAAAACCAATATCTCTCCTTTAGCTTTTTTAGCTCCTGTATTTCTTCCAAAGGAAATGCCTTTTCTTGGTTCTCTTACAATCTTTGCATGATATCGCTTTGCAATCTTTACTGTATCATCTTCGCTTAACGTATCAACTACTATTATTTCATAATTTTTCTTTTTTTGATTTTTTATTGATTGTAGGCAGCCACCAATATATTTTTCTTCATTTCTTGTTGGAATTATGAAAGAGATTTTCACCATATCACCAAGATTATTGAATTTTATTTAGTGCCTCTGCCGAGATTCGAACTCGGGTTTAAAGGTCCGCAACCTTTCGTCCTATCCACTAGACTACAGAGGCCTCAATTACTTATTTAAATCTAAGGGTTTTATAATTATAAAGAATTAAAGAAGGTTTTAAAAATGGTACTAAGATGCACATCATGCAATAAGATTCTTATATCAGAGGACAATTTTACAAGGTTCAAATGTCCTTCGTGTTTGAAAGAAGAAATAATAAGATGTAAGGAATGTAGATTAAATAGCAATATCTATGTGTGCAAACAATGTGGTTTTGAAGGACCATAGGTGATAAGATGGGAACAAAAAATGTTTTGGTTGTAGAAGATGATGACACAATAAGAAAAGTTTTGGTAATGGAGTTCAAGAAAAAAGATTACAGAGTTTTTGAATATCCGGACACAGTTTCTGCAATAGAATCAATTAAAAAAGAAAAGCCAAAAGTTGATGCAGCAATAATAGACCTTCTCCAGAAGGGTTATGGCGGAAATCTTGGAGAAGAGTTGAGAAAATATCCTGAATATAAAAATACAAAAATAATATATTACTCAAATCTTACAAAAGAGCAATTTGATGACAAAATCCTGAAAAGCGAAAACACATTCTACCTTCACAAGGAGCCAGGCAGTATAAAGAAATTATTAGAACTAGTAGATTCTTTATAAAAATTTTAAAATAATTTTAGGAGGTTTAACTATGGGACTTGTTGCAGTAACAATGAGAGTTGTTCCAGACCAAAACACAGATATAGAAAAAATAAAAAGAGATATAATGAGGATAGGAAATGTAAAAGAGATAAAAGAGATTCCTATTGCCTTTGGTATAAAAATGATAGAGGTTTTATTTGTAATGAATGATGATGCTGGTATTGGAAAAATTGAAGAAAAGCTTTCTGAGATAGAAGGCGTTGTTTCTGTAGAGTCTGGCGATGTTACACTTATTTAAATAAGATTTCCTCAGGTTCTCCATAAAAATGAAAAACTTTTTTCTATGAGGTGTGACAAATCCAAATCATCAATTCACTTATTTTTTTGGGAATTTTTAATCATGTAAAATATTACAGGATTCATTAATCACAGAAGAATTAAAAATCAAATTAACAAATTTCAATCTGCTTTCTGCAACTGAAATTTTTCATTTTGTAACCAATTCTCATAATTTCATACCAATTTAGAAATTTTATTCTATATTTTAACTTTGCAGACAAACTTGAAAATTTATCTATTTCAATGTTTAAAGCTCAAGCAGGTTATCTGGCACTTTTTTCATTTCTTCTGGATTTCGCTTGTATAAGGCATCACTCAATTTTCCATGCTTCTTTTCCCATTCCTTGAATGATATACCTTGTGATTTCTGATTTTTATCGCGATACCATTCAGGAATTACATTAAAAGCACAAAATGGAATAATCCTTCCATCTGTTAAGGCATAATGAATGCAGCAACGTTTGACACGCTCAATATCATAATTATATTTGTCCATGAAATGCATCATTCCTATCATCATGGACTTTCTGTGAAAATCCCCTAGTGCATTGTAGTTATGCTTCACTATTGCATTGTATAATATTTTTCCGATATTAAACTCCTTTGGAGCTTTTTTCTTGTCAATAAATGAATTTAATTTGAATAATAACTTTGCTATTGCCATATACTTGGATTTTCCTTTTTGAATCTCTTCTCCTATTTTGTCAAAATATTCTAGAAGTCCTTCAACATCAATAAATCTTGTTATTGGCATCAACTTTCCATTTGCATTGAATACATAGGTTGCCATCCCACATGCAAAATGACTTGACAATGAATATTCCGGCTTTCCTGTTAGCTTTTCTACTAATCCACTTATTTTCATTGCTGTTGGCACAGGAAAGAAATCGTCCTTTGTTATTGCTCCAGCTGTTTGCTCTTCTATATTTTTTATAGTATCTGGTATTGTTATTCTATATTTCTCTCTTTCTTTATTAGTCAACCTACCGACTAAGGACACTGGCTGAAAATTTACCGCGCGAACTATATCAATATTTTTAAAACCGAATTTGATGATATCTCCTAGCTCATGATCATTAATAGATTTTATTACAGTAGGCACAAGAACGATACCTATGCCTGCCTTTCTACAATTTTCTAAAACACCCGGAATTTCCCAATGATTTTTAGGATTTGTTTTTGCAGTTACACCATCAAAACTTAGGTATAATGTTCTTACTCCGCTTCCTCTTAACTTCATTGCTAAATTCAAATCCTTTGAAAGCCTTATTCCATTTGTATTTAATTGTATATGCTCAATGCCATGTTTTTTACAAATTTTGACAATTTCAATTAGATCATCTCTTAGACAAGGTTCGCCACCAGTGATTTGAACAGCGTTGCATTTTATCGGTTTTTCTCTGACTAAATTTTTTACCATCTCATCAATCTGTTTTAATGTTGGTTCATACACATAGCCAACACGACCAGCGAAAAAGAAACAGTACCAACAACTTAAATCGCAGCGGTTTGTAACAACAATGTTTGCAAGAGCACTATGACTTTTATGAATTCTGCATAAGCCACAATCCTTTGGGCAGATAGGATTTCTTTTTTTTATGTTAGGGTTAGATATGCCATGACCATCTTTTGCATACCTTTTTGCTTTCTTATATAACTCATAATCAGACCAATAAACATCCTCAAAATTTCCATGCTGCTTACATTTCTTTCTTATAAATACCTTTCCTTCCTTTTCAAATACTACAGCATCTATTATCTTGTTGCATATAGGGCAGATAGATTTTGTATTTTCCAAAATGTTTTCAGTTTTGGCATTTTTCATAACTTTCATAAGTTTCTGAAAGTATAAAAAGTTTATTTTTGAATAATTACAAGGCAACAATATATAAAGTTGATGGAGATGACAACAAAAGAGATAGAAAATGATATTTATTCAACATTTGCAGGCATCGCTTCTGCAATAGGGTATTCAGAGATTCATGGAAGAATAATTGCTGTCCTGCTTGTTGAACAAGAACCACTCTCAATCCAAGAGATTTCAAAGAAGACAGGTTATTCTTTATCTTCAATCTCTTCATCCTTAGATTTATTAGAGATATTTGGCATGATAAAGAAGATAAAGAAGCCAGCTGACAAAAAGCTCTATGTAAAACTAGAAGGCGATATATTGAATGGATTAAAAAAGGCATTCACAGTCAAGATACAAAAAAATGTGACAGAAACATTACAGAAGTTTGACGAATATGAAAAGGAATTGAAAGAAAAGAGAAACTTAAAAACGCTAAAAGTATTAAAAAGATTGAAAAAAGAAGTTCAGCGCCTAGATAGGTATATATCAATACTTTCAAAGATAAATTTACCATAGCAATTTAGATTCGGCAAATCAATAAAATCAATAATTAGCTTAAAGAGTGAGATCCTTAGAAGATATTTATCAAAGCAATAATTCTTTGAGAAATCAACTTATGTGAGTTTAAGAAAAATTTTTATAGAGAACTAATTAGAAACTTTTTAATCCATTTCTAAATAGATATAAATGGGATTAGATGGGAGTACAGATTTCGGAGCTTATAAAATCTAAAGAAATAGAATTAGAGCTCTTATCAGGAAAAAGATTGGCTATTGATGCATTTAATTGGATTTATCAATTTCTCTCAATTATTCGCCAAAAAGACGGCGAGCCTTTAAGAGATAGTAGCGGAAGAGTGACATCACATCTCTCTGGCCTTTTCTATAGAACAATAAATCTTTTGGAGGCAGGAATAAAACCAATCTATGTTTTTGATGGAGAGCCACCTGAATTGAAAAGAAAAACAAGTGATCAGAGAAGAGATATTAGAGAGGAGGCAAAAGAAGAGTGGAAAAGAGCATTGGAGCGCGGGGATTATGAAGAGGCAAGAAAGTATGCACAACGCGCTACCACAATAACTGATGAGATAATTGAAGATAGCAAAGAATTATTATGTGCGATGGGTATTCCTGTTATACAGGCACCGAGCGAGGGCGAATCACAGTGTACATATCTTGTAATTAATGGCGATGCTTGGGCTATTGCTTCCCAGGATTACGACGCGCTTCTCTTTGGTTGCCCAAGGCTTGTCAGAAATTTATCAATAAGCGGCAAAAGAAGGCGTGGAGACAGCTATATTATAGTAAAGCCAGAGCTTATTGAACTAAAAAATGTGTTGGATGAACTTGGAATAAATCAAACTCAGTTGATAATCCTTGGTATGCTTGTTGGAACAGATTACAATCCAGGCGGGGTCAAGGGATACGGGCCTAAAAAGGCATTAGAGCTTGTTAAGCAAAGAAAAACGCTGGATAAAATTATTGAGGAAATAAACTTTAATGGCGAGAGCGAGGCAATATTCAACCTATTCAAGCATCCAAATATAACTAAAAAATATAACATAGAATTTAAACAATTTGATGAAAACAAAGTCAAAAAAATACTTTGCGATGAACACGATTTCTCAGAAGAGCGCGTAGAGAATGCACTAAAACGCATAAGTGAAGTTGGCAAAGAAAAATCTCTGGACGTTTTTTTCAGAAAAAAATAACCAAAAATTCAAAAAAACAATAATTTCAGGAATTTTTAAGTTTTTGGATGAAATTGTTCTTGCTCTATGATATGCTTATAATCTGAAAATAATGGTTTAAGTTAAGTTCCCACTGGCTGCGGCTGATTTTCTACACCAGGGCATCCACATGCTCTCAGGCAATCATTACTTATTATTCCACTTACTAAAGTTGAAGGTTTTCCTGATGCCTTTCCAAGTTGAATATCACATACACTATTAAAACTATATTGTTGTGGACTATTATCACCGCTTAATTTTATGCTTACTGGAAAGTCCCCTGCATTAGGATCACAGTTTTGTACACTCCTTATGTAGTTGCAACCCTGTGTAAATGCATTCTGTATTGCAATCTTATCACCAGTTGGCATGAAGCCACCAGTAAAGAACGCAGCAATAACAACTAGAACCAATACCGCAACTGCAACAATGACAATCATTTCAATTGGCAATGACAATCCTTTCTTCATTGATATCACTTTTTATTAATTGTTTGATTCTATATATAAAGATTTCGAAGCTAGGGTTTGTGGTTGTCTACAAAACTTGAATTGTAAAAATGATTGAAAAATTTACTGAAGGAATTTCTGCTCTCCTGAATTCTGATTGCGATTCAAATGTTTTTATCAAATGAATTACAAGATTATGATCACACCTTACAGAAAAAAGCTTTTTCATTCAACTTTTATGGAGAACCGGGTTCGCAAAACTAATAGTGAAAATTACCTAAACTTCTACCAATTTAAGAAAATATCATTAATAAGGAATTATTTATGAAAAATTGAGCTATTTTAACTTACATTTTAATATGGACAGCCACATGCCTTTGCACATTCTATTGCAAAATTAAAGCTATTTGGCACACCTTTCTTCATGCATAGCTCTGCTAATTTATGAAATCCTGGCTCTGCTTCACCAGGAAACTGGACTTTTACTTGTATATTTGGAATTTCATTTTTATCGCAATTTTTAACAGTTCTTAAGTTATTACATGCACTCTGAAATGCCTGCTCAAGCGTCATCTGAGTTGATGAGCCAAATCCTCCTACAAAAAATGCAGATATCACGACTAAAACCAATACCGCAACTGCAACAATGACAATCATTTCAATTGGCAATGACAATCCTTTCATAATAATAAATATGCTTAGACTGAATATAAAGATTTTGATATGTTATATGGAGAAAAATGCTCCAAATATGAAATCCCCTTTGTAACCCACGAATAAATTTGTGGGTTTCTTTATTTTATCAAAGATGTTTTCAAAGAACTTCAAAATAAAAAATTAATAGATGAAATCTATTTTAAAAACTATGAATATCTGGATTTCTCAAAAATGTTTTGAAAGAACTTAAAAATAAAAATAAAAAATAATAAAAATATTTTATTCTTTCTATAATTTTACATTACTTTTTTAATGTGATTTCTATTGTTGAAACGTTCATTTTCTCTTTCTTCTCGTTTTCTATTTCCTCTGTGCCTATTTCTATATTATCAACTTTTAGGTCTTGGACAAATTTGTTTTTGACAATTTCTGCAACGTCAACTGCCTTGCTGATTGATTTTCCTCTTGCTTTTAGAACTACTGAGTTCTGACCAGAGCTAAATTGTGTGACTACAGCAAGGACATAAGACATGCTTGGTTTTTTTCCTATGAAAACCACATTGTCATTTGTTTTTTCTGGCATTTATGTCACCTCCGATTTTAATGTTTATCTGCTATTCGCAATGAATTGTCACTTTTAACAGCATGTTTTGATTATAATAACTACAAATAGAAAAATTTTTAAATCAAATATCCTAGCAATTTCACGAATTTATTCATTTGGTGGCGGGCATTGGATATTGCAACATTCTCTTAAACACTTTTCATCTAATGAATCCTTACACCCAATAGGTTTAAACTGTTTATTAAGGCACAGCTTTGTTAACTCGTTAATTAAATCTTTATTTTTAACAGAATTTATTTGATCCTGCGAACACGCTTCCTTTCCATCACCAGCAGTATATTGTGCATATTTTGCACAGGCATCATTTTTTTCTCGCTCCCACCTCAATCTACTGTCTGCTGGGCCGATATTTGCATTTAAGAAAAGAAGCAGTATACCCATGACTGTGATTGCTAACACAAGGACAATTATTGTTTCTATTGCAAGACTCATTGCTTTCATGATATCGCCAAAATATTCATTATATATCATTGTTTTTCTAGTATAATAAATTTACTATTTAGGTTGGTACAAAAATAAGACCCATTGATAGTAGCTTATCTATAAATTGTTTGTCTGGGCAAAAAGTTGATACTAAAACTTATATTGACAAAAGAATTTTTTATGAAGAAATAGGCTTATTTTGTACTGTAAGACCTCCTGCCTGGCAGCGTATTATGGCAAAAGCATTTTCGTCTGATTCTCCCCAATTAAGATGTTTCACATTTGGTATTATTGTTCCACCACACGAGTATATCTTTCCAAAGAAGCAAGCAAGGTCAGGATAGCTCTGATATAAATTAAATGTTACAAATGGCTGAGTAATATAACTATAATCACCGCAGGAAATCATTGGCAGATAATCTTCTAATGTGAACTTTAATGTGACTGGTTTTTTCTCAAATTTTGTATAACCTTCTTCAGTTGCTGTTGCCTGAACATAGGTTTCTTTATAATATTCGCCATCGCTAAGTTCTATTTCATATTTATAATGAAGCAGAAGCCCTTCTCCAGGAGGTATCTGCCCACTTGGAATGAGATGATAGTCATCATCACTATCACCAACAACGCCATCATCTTCGCTATCCCCTATTAAATTATATTCAAAAGATGAGTTGACATAAGCGTCAATACCAAGCTGAGCAAAATAATTTTTGATTGTATTTTCATTTAAAATTGTATCTCTTACTGCACCAACATATAATAGAAGATTTGAATTTGGTTGAAATTTCAACAAAGGATGGCGGGAATAACAGTATGTATTTCTATTAATTGTCTGGCAATCAAATTCAGTCATCATCTTATTTAGTTGCAATGCGCTGCTTGTAATCTCCCAACCGATAAAAATTAATTTTCTGAAATTTGTGAATACATCACTTTGGGTTTCTGCAACTGAGTTTAGATTTGTATCTCCATAACTCATTTCAATATTATTTTCCACACCGACAATTATTCTGTCATAGGCAGGCCAGATTTTATTTGGGTCTATGTTAAATCCTATCTTTGTTTGAACATTATTTGGCTTTAATTCAATATAATCGTTGCCTTTCAACATTTCATCTTTATATCTTTCCAACTCGCCTTTGAAAAGCATCATTATGCTATCTCCATTCGGAAGGCATATTTTTGGGTTTGCATTTGATGTGCACTCACCAGATGGAATGCTAGGATTATAACCATTATATGGCGTTGTTGATAACCAACTCTGGCCTCCAACGACTGCCCCTTCTTCAGCTATTTTGAAAAGCGATTGAACAGCTGATACAAACCATGTTGTTTCCAACGATTTGTTTAGAAGGAGAAAAGTATTTTTTACTCTTGATATCTCTGCTGAGCGAAGTATGATTCCTTGTTCTTTTTTATTAGCTTCTGAAATTGTAGTAATGAAAATTAATATCAAGATTAGCATAACAATTAGCAACAACACAGCACTTATCGTAGCTGCGATACCTTTTCTTTTATTATTGCAACAACATAGATTGCTTCTTTCCATAATCTTCACTTTTATATTTTTATTAGCAATTACTGCACTCTTATTTCCATAGTTCCTACTTTATCCCGATATAAAAATGGAATCTCTGCATAGCCAAGTTCACCGCTATTAATCATATCCTCCATTGTTATTGGTCGACAACAAATTGTATTAGGATTAATAGTTTCGCATGTCTTTTTCTCATTAATTACTTCAACCCTTCCTGTATAACACTTATTTGAAGTGCGTCCGGTCATTGTTCCGGGATATGGAGAGATACAAATTCCATTTCCATTGTCACATTTTGGAAGGGAATCCCATTTTACTTTATCTTCTTTGCAGCAAACAGAATTAAACGGGCATTTATTGCTGCCTTCAGGTATCGGTACTCTACCTTCATGACATACAAACTCATCAGTTACATAAAAAGCAGATAATGGTTTCCTTATGCATATCCCTTCCAAATCATCTCCGCAAAATTCTGGTAATTTTCCTATATTGTAAGTTATATTTCCATTTTCATCTTTTACTATTATTGAATACTTGAAATCATAATTATTAAGAAATCCTTCTATTTCGCTTTCAATTGTATTGGAATCCTCTCTATGGTTATGAGAATAAAATCCTTCTAGCACCTGCTCAAAGAAAGGACTTCCACTAACATAGACATTGCTTAATATATTACCTAAGGTGTAAGGTTTTGTGTTGAGGTCAAGAAATCGGACAGTATACTCCTCTTTATTGAAGCCTAGAAACAATAGCATAAAGAATATGATAATTATCGCTATTATAACAACTAACCATATGATTATAGTAGACCAGATGTCTGTTATTATCCCTTTTCTTTTCATAGTTTCTCACCTAATTGTGATCTTCTTATTTGATGAATCATAAACTACATTTAATGTATAAACATCTCCAGTAGCAACAGGTTTTTCAAAATTTATTGCGATATCATATGGAATAACATTCATATCTCTGCAATCAGTTTTGTATGTACCTAATTTTATGTCAACATCAACGCATATCTCTCCGGGATTGTCGCTATTTCTTCTTATACCAAGCCCTCGCGATGGGTCATAATATATTGAGTTAAGAAAATCTGTATTAATTGGCAGTTTTGCCGAGCCATAAGTATAGGCATATTCCATTGCACAGGTAATTCTTGTCAGCCATGTGTCATACAAAGTAAGAATCATAGTCGCAGGAGATATTACATTGGAGCTGTCTTTAACTGCGATAGGATATTTTCTAACAGCTTTTGATATAACACCTGCTTCTGGCAGATAGCCAAATGTTTTATCAGCTAAAATAGAATAATGGTAGCATCCAACAAAATCATTTTCCATAGATCTTGTTCTTTCAACAACCCCGCAATCATGACCTATAATTTCAAAACCTTCACATTCCTTTAATGCCTCTATAGTTGTTATTTGATTGAAAAAACTTTTTTCTTTGAATATTCCAACATGGTCTATCACACCATCATTATCCCAATCAAAGAAACATAAATCTCCTGGCTGAAATGAATCTATGTTTTTTGGTTCAGGGTTTGTATCTTTTAATTGTTCATAATATTGATGTGCAGATTTTCTGGTTATAGGAAAATTATTTTCTTTGTATGAATAATAAACCAATCCGCTGCAATCAAATTTATCTGGGCCAGATGCTCCATCTTCATATTCTTTACCGATTTGTTGAGATGCGATTTGAACAACGCCACTCACATCTAAACCTGATAATAACTTGATTTCAGCATAGTATCCATAGTTACAACTATGAACAAATGGCTCAATGTTCTTTTTATCATACTCATTTAATTTTTCGGTCTTAAAAACAGATTTTTCTGTTAATGGAGAATTCGCTAATAGATTGTATATTTCAAAATTAGTTCTGGCCATATCGCTTTCTCCTAATATTTTTACATGCGAAGCATAGGCAGATGCTAAAAAAACTATAAGTACGAATATGGCAGCCATCCTGAGAACAAAGAAAAAAACTCCAACAACATTCATTCAAACACCTTACTTACATTCTGGTTTTTGTTCTGTTTCAACTGTGATTTTATTGTCTTTTTTCAAAAAATATATATTCATCTCCTTGTCTGCATCAATCAGTTTATCTTCGATTATTACATTGGTTTGCAAAATACCGGACCAAAAAACCTCATCCTTTCCATTAATATTCTCAGTCATTCTTACAAATTTTTGTCTGATTTCTAATTTACCTTTTGGTATACTATAACTATGACATGTTGAGTCAGGGGAACTCTGAAGTGTGTTTAAAATTCCTGCAATCTCCTGAACCTTTAACTTTGCACTTAATCTAATTGCTTCATCTACTGAATTTGATATTGGTTTTGCAGCAAATGTAACTATCATTAATGTTATTATAACAGTAATTGCTACCCACATCAAAAATGAACTTCCTTTCATATTATCACTTTATCCAGGCCAGCCCCAATATAATAATCTTTGTATTTTGTCATCCAAATTATTTTGTAATGATGAAGTAGGAAGAAGAGTAAATATCTTGGAATTTCCTACATCTCCATAGGTTGTGGTTGAGGACACAGGAGTTACTAGTGTAAGCAAATACATCTTTAATGGTAAAACAACAGAAGCAGCAATAGCAGTAGTTGACAATAAACTACTTACACCAGTAGTTGACATTAAACTACTTACAGGCAGAGAAACACTGCCACCAGTACCAATTCCTAGGGAAATTAATCTACCAAGATCCATAGATCCTATGGCTTCTTCAGTAATAGCTCCACCGGCACCAATACCTAATTGAGCTAGTGCTGCTGTGCCACCAACAGCAAGAACACCAACATATGCGACAGAAGATAATACAATCCTTAAATCAATATTATTTGGATCTTTTACATTTCTTGTGTAACAAAAGCCATCATAAGAATGTACTTCAACTCTCAAACATTTCTTACCTGACAAAACATTATTTTGAACACCTGAGCTTTCACTAAAAAAATTATCAAGACAGGTTATATGAGTTCCTACTTGCCTTAAACCTCCTGAATTGTATTCAAATATAGGAATTTCATCAGAGTTTTTGCAATCAAATTCATCATCACCACCACAGTCATCATCTACATATATTTTTAGCTGTGTAGTTGTACATGGACTTGCTAGATAGAAATCTGATTTTTTTTCCTGAGTGCCTCCTACAGAAAGTTTAAATCTTTCAAAAAATCCAACATCATTTACAATCTGAATATAATCAACACCCGCTTTTTTGCACTCGTCAAGAGGGAATCTGTAAACACCATCCCTTGTTTTCAAACATAATGTGTTATCACCGCATGCCACATATTTTACAAGAGTTTTATTCAATGTGGACATTCCAAGATAGTTGTTGAATGCATAATAATCTCTCAGAGATTTTCCACTCCCATCTTTGGCTCCATTCGGCTGACCACTTTCCCATCTTCCCCATGTTTCAAAATCTCTTTCCTTTGAATTTGGATTTTTTGCCAAAAATGCATCCAATGTTTCCCCGGATACTGGGTCAAATTTGTCTGACAGCACAACATTTGAGATTACAGAACCCTCCATTTTTGCATGAAGAATATTTTCTATATAATTTTTTGCATAATATTTCATGGAGTCATAGTTAAATGCACTAGGGTTTTCCATATTTAAAATTACCCTTGAATCAAAATCATGAAAAACCTCCCAGCCAATCGCTTCTCCTGGAGGAAACATTTCATAATATAAAACATAATGAGGGTCTCCATTTATTTTCATTATCATTTTAGGAATTCCAACTAGTTCCCAAACAGGGGATGGTTCAGTTTCAGGAAGGACAAAATTATCTATAGTAATAGGATTGTTCTTACTGCTGTCTTCAAAGCATGCATCATTCATTGCAGATGCAAGCATCTCTACATTTGCTCTTGCTACCGCCCTATCAGGGTTTGCAATTGCATTGACTATTGAAAGAACTAATACAATTCCTGCTAATAAAAATATTATAGGAAATACCCAATTATAAAAAAGATATTCAATTTCCTCAGACATTTTAATCACTACATATTTTTAGTTAGATTTATTACATTTTCAAACGAGGGAATTACTCCGCTCAGCATACCTAATATGATCGCAAGGACAACCAAAAGCAAAATAAAACCGATTATTATATATTCTATTCTCATTTTCATCGCCTCTATTATTAATTTAGCCTAATGCTGTTAAAATACCAAGAGTTTTTGCGAGATTCGTTCCAATATTTGTATTCATCAATGAAGCAATGGTTATACCGGTTACAAGTAAAATTATTGCAAATATTATTATTACAACTCTTTCCGGAAGATCTTTCATACACATTCCTCCATATTATTATTACTTGCATCTATGCATTTTCCTGCAATCCCAGAATTAATTATTTCATCTAATACGCTTGTTATCCTGACATCAACACTAACAGGGTCTTGTGCATTGTAGTTTATTAAATCCATATATAATTTTTTATCTCCAATATTAATTGTCTGATGCCAGCTACCTCCACTATATAATTCAATATATTCACTGACTCCTTCTCCCCATATTGAGAAAGATGCGCTGATATCACCAAAGTTAAATGGATCTCCCAAATTAATTGTATTAATACCAGTAAGAGTGATAAATAAATTTCTTTCTCCACCTAGATTGATGATATCCCTATAAGCATTTCTGATATTCTTCCATATAAAAGAAACGTATTTCTTATCGCCTTCACTTTCATATTTTATAGGAAGGGCTAGGTCAACAGAACCAAGATATCCTGCTCCGCACTCGCTAATTAGTTGTGTATAACGTCCATTAAAACTACTGACGCAGTCCGGATTTCTCCAGAATGTTATCTGTGCATGCGCTCTATAACCTCTTGCTATTTCATTACTTGTAGTAAATTCTAAGTTAGCGTTTTTTTCATTTTCGTCCTTTGTGAATTCTATAGGTTCTGACCTTGCACAAACCTCACCATTATAAATCATAACAGCAACGACTTCCATATTATCCGATTTTTTTAGTTTTATTTGCATGTTGGCTTTTATGACAGCGCTACTCCCTTCAATAATACATTCACCATTTACTTTTTCTTTCGGAACTACTATCTCATTTAAATCATAATAACTTCCAAATAGATTGCTCTTATCCAATCCGAGAACCTTTCCTTTTGTTGCTATGACTATAACAATGAAGATTACAACCAACATAATTAATACTTCTAAGACAAATTCTTGGACATCCATAGATAATTATTGAATTACCCTAAATAAATCTTTTTTATGGATAATTTGCAAGAAATACAATGGTTGGCAAACAATCTATATACAGGACCTGCAACTGTTGAAAAAATCATTTTTATGAAATTTTATAGAATTTTATATTTTTCGACTCTGTAGAAAAATTATATTAAATCCAAAATAGGTTATCAGACTAAGTATGGAGTTATGAGCCATGAATAATTCTTTTTAAAAAAGTTTTTCGACTCTGTAGAAAAATTATATTAAATCCAAAATAGGTTATCAGACTAAGTATGGAGTTAGCATTATGAATAATTCTCCAAGCTTAAAAAGTTTGTACAAACCGCATCTAACAAGGTTAGAAACTCAAAAATGCCTAAATTCTCATAAAAATTCCAAAGAAGTTTCAGCATATGTAGGTTGGATATTGAAGTTTTCTAAAAAGCCTACTTTATTTTAGATAAAATTTTAAATCAGCATACAGGGTCTGCAACAAGCACATCAGAAGAAAGAAGGGAGTTTGTGCATTTATTAACAATTTCTCTGACTTCTAAATCTTTATTATTTTTAACACACTCATCATATTTGAATAGGGTAAGCCTCATCTCTTCGCCTATAGCTATCTTTTCATTCCTATTTTCATTTTTTGCACTAACATCAATTGATGCCTTAATTATTTTATTATTACAATCTATTTCGCTTACTTCCATTTTTATATCTCCATTGCATAGAAATTCTGATCTCTTACATTTTTTTTCAGGACTGCAATCAGAAAAATAAAACATTGTTGATGAAAAATCATTTCCAGAACCGCATTTCACAACAACTGTTGCAAAACATGTTCTGAAAGGCGTTTCTTTTCCTAGAATAATAAGGTGCTCCCATTTTGCTGACATTAAATTAAATAAAAATCTCGGGTTTGTATCAAACATGATAGATTCGCCTTCGCGAAGATCATCATCAAACGAGCCATGACCACCAGGAGAACTGATTTTTTTTACAGGAGGTACTGCACTAATAACCTGGAAATTAAGATTTAATTCATTATAATTATCCGACAATCTGAAAACATCTCCTGGAACATTAATTTCTTTGAATGTAAGGATTGGGAGAACATCTACTTCATCCTTTACTTTGTTTTGCAATTTTAGATTTTCAATTCTGACATTATAATTATATGGTGAATTATAACAATCCACAGATATTTTTGGAACTGCATATTGTATTTGCGTTAGGTTTGGATTTGTAACATAAGTTTTTATCCCTACCTCAGCTTCTTTATGCTCAATGCCAAATAAAAGAAGCAATACACCTAGACAGATAATTGCAATTAAGGAAACAATAACAACTTCACCTATAGTTTCAGCCATAAAATCACTAAATTAATATTAATATGAACCAGTGGCTCCGCCCCCGCCAGATCTACCTCTACCGAATATTGAGAATATCCTATCTAGGAATGAATAGAATGAACCGCTTGCAGTTTTCCCTGCGCCTGAACTAAAATTTTGCCAAAGTAAAAAAATAATTAAAACAATTATACATAAAAGTGCTATTGTGACAAGAAGTCGTATCTCAATTGCGCCTTTCTTATTCATTTTTAATTTCAGTAATTTGAATTTTAATTTTTCAAATGGCAAAAAAGGAAAAACAAATGCAACTGTGGTATGAGGTTGTGCAAGGGGTTCAAATTTGCCCAGAACAGCAAGCAAAAATAAAAAGATTGCTACAATAACAATGAGTTTTAGTATCCAAATCAGTTCCATACTCTCACCAGATTGTTTAACCTGTCATTGCTCCTGTTACAAGAGGACCAAATATCTGTAACGAAATGAAAACAGATATTATGAAAACTATAAATCCTATTATTAATGTATATCCTGTTTTGTTTTGTCTGCCAATTGGGTCCTCACCGTTTTCTATACCATTTATGAACATAGATAATATGAAACATGTCTCAATTAAATATACTCCTACCACCAATATAAAGTCAACGGGTGTTACTTTTATTTCTTGAAATCCCATCAAAAAGCTTTCATAACCACCCACCGAGCCAGTAGAAAGTGTAGATAATTTTCCTGTTAACTGATTCAAAATTCTTATTATAATAATGGCCATAGTACAAATAATTCCTGAAATAAATGGAGAAAGAAAATATGCCTGAAATTTAAGAGAATTTAAGGTATCATTTAATTCGCTTCTAACTTCTTCATTTGTTTGATGCAAGCCGCGCAGATAACGAGAGACAGAAAGCATCGCCACAGCAGCTGTTTCAACACCTTTTTTTGTCGCTTCAACTACAGTTTTCATCACTGATTTTATCAGTTTTGAGGGATAGTATCTAATTGCTCCATATTCTTTATCAAAAAATGCGTCATAGAATGTAAAACCAAATTCTTTCATGTTATTTAGCGCGCGTTTAAATAATTCCTTAATCTTCAATTCACCAATCCTGCTCAATGAAGATTCAAGAGCAACTTCTATAGGCACTCCTCCTCCTATGTGGTTTCCTAACTGAAACAACGCCTCACCAAACTCATTTTCTATTTTTATTGTTTCATCCCTGATCTTCATGTTCTGTTGTGAAATTAAAATATAATAACTACTAATACCGCAAACAATCCCAAACATTATTATTAGTGTTTCCATTATTTTTTCTCCAGGTGATGTAATAAACAATAAAATTCCAAGGATTACTATAGCTGCCCCTATAAAAAAGCCAAATGGCCAAGCAGAAACAGGTTTTTTATGTAATAGAAATTTTCCTTTTGGTGGCGCATCCGGATTTTCACTTATATCTAATTTGCTGAATGTTGCAGGACGGATTTCTAAAATATTTCTTATAACAAAGTAAAGAATTAATGGAAGTATTATATCATAACCAATAAAAAGAAAGGCAGAACCTACTCCTAAAAATACTGCAACTATTGGGAAAAGAACAAGTCCCATAATAGGAAGGACTATACCCATTGCATGGACAATTGTTACAGGCATCTTTAATTTTTGGTTGTAGTGTCTTGCTAATTCTCTATTTCCCTCTAAAATTACATTGACAGCCTCATCAAGCATTGCAATTCTTCTTTCTCCGGACTGATTAAGGGATGATATTAAGATTTCTATTGCTTCCATAAAATCTTTGTTGTTTGCCCACTTTGATGCATAATCAACTAGTGCTGATTGCATAGTAAAATAATTGCCAACCTCAACATCCCATAATAATTTTTTTAATTCTAGACCTAGGGGGCCAGTAAGATTCTCTGCTGAAAATCTTACCGCCCCTTCTAGGTTGGGTGTGTTTCTCATGTACATAGCCATGTATAATATCAATGTGACAATTTCAGAGCCAGTTTCAATTTCATACATCTTCTTAAGGTGCAGAGGATAGGTATAGAGATAATAAACCAATGGGATTAACAAAATAAAGATCATCATGCCAGCACCAAGGTCTAATCCAGGAAGACCAAAACTGCCAAGCACAACAAAAATCAGTGTCGGAAAACATATTAGAAAAGCAACAAGCATTGTAAGGGATGCAACCTCGTTTGGAGTGACTCTCAGATGAGAAAAATCTATTGCATCCTGAAGTACCTTTGATGTTTTTTTATCAGTCTGTATTTTGAATGATTTTCCTGCAGCCCTACACATTTTTTCATAAAGTGTTTTAGGTAGGCTAGCAATTCTTTCCTCCTCTTTATAAATTTTATATTCTCTTGATTTTATGTCTTGAATAGCTTCTTTTCTAAGCAGCTCTTTGATTTCCTTTTCACGCCTCTCTTTCTCAGCATTTGTTTCAAATATTTTTTTTATTTTTTCTGAAAGTCCCATCTTTTTCACTCTTCTTATTCAATTTTCTTTTTCAGCCATTCACTCCATCTATCAAAAATCATTGTTGTGTTCAGTTCACCAACTTCTTTTTTGACCTCATCACATATTAGATGAAACATGGAATTTGATTCCATAACAACATCTGCCTCTAATAAATTAGGTTTTACTGAAGAATAATCAACCAAGGTTTGAAGTATTCTTCCTCTTAATTTAATATTATTCCATACAGCATTCCAATTTCCTCTCCATTCTCTTACACGATAGGCAATACTATTCAGAACTTCACTTTCTCCTGTTAGAAGTGTTTTAGTTGGTTTCAAAACGTCATCAATAGCAGAATATTCAAGAAGATTAACAAATCCACCCTCATCAACCGGATCAACTTTCCAATGCTTTCTCACCTCAGTCAATTCAATCAACCTTCTGAATGAATGTAGGCCATCTGCTGATTTCAGCATATTACATATCATAATTACATCTGTTGCCTTGAATGATGTTGGTGGAACCCCTAAATCATTCACAACCCTATCAAAAACACCATAAGCAGAATCTCCATGAATTGTTCCTGCAACAACATTTGCCAATGCTCCGATTCTCATTGCCTCATATAATGCCAGCGCCTCCTTACTTCTAACCTCACCTACAATCAAGCATGAATCTCCTAAACGAAGAGCAGTTCGCAGGGCTTCCTCTGCTGGCAATTCCGTTTCAACTCTTGTTATAACAGAACGAGATTTCAGTCGCTCAATATTATAACCAAGCTCTCTTAATGCTTCAACAGGAAGTTCCAAAGTATCCTCTACTGTGATAATCCTTAATTTTGGCATTATCTGAACCATGCACGCACCTAAGAATGATGTTTTACCACTGGAACGCGTACCACCAATAAGCATTGTCCTGGCACCGTCAATCAAAAACCATATCAGTCCAGCAGAAAATGAATCCAACATCCTGTTTTTTATCATCAGCGGCATCGTCCACGGTCTATCCCTATGCCTACGTAAGGCAAAACCTAAACCATCTGGAGAAAGTGTCCTAGTTATTGCTGCAATTCTTGCTCGTCCGCCAGGAACTTGCAACTCTGTATCTAAGACAGGGTTTGCCTCATCTAATGGTCTTCCAGACATTAACCTAAATCTTGTTGCCCAAGAATCTGCATCCTCTATTGAAGGAACGATATTTGTTTCGCATTCAGCATGTTCACCATGAAAAATAAAAATAGGGGCTCTGCCAATAGGTGAATTTATTTCAATATCTTGAACATTTTCATCTTGTAATATCAATTCAAGAATTCCAAAGCCTGCTGTATACCTTGTTAATATGTCTGCCAATTTATTCAATCTATCTTCACTTAATATCAATCCTTTTGTTCTTGCTAAATCCTTAATCATATCATATCCTATTCTGAATAGATTCTCACGAACGCTTTGAGGTTCTTGCAATTCAGTTTCTCTTGGCTCATGCCTTCCAATATATCTTCTTGCTTCATCGAGTAATGAATATTCTTCTTCATTCAATCTAAATTCTGGTGGTATCATATGATATAATTTTCTTATTTTTCCAGGAATCTGATAGATTTCAATAGTTGTTTTTCCTCCCTTACTTTCTAATTCATATCTTTGTAGAAGCTCTGCATTTTGTGGAGGGATTGAAATGTAGCGTGTATACATGAAATTAGGGCGAACGGTTGGGTGAAATATTCTTCTGTAGAATTCTCTTCCTTTATACTCGTAAAGATTGGTTTTTGCAAGTTGAATTAGTTCACAGCTTTCAAGAATATTTTTTATTGGAATTAGTGCATTATTGAGATAGCGATCATAACAACTTTGATGTAAGACATCTCTTTCTTTTTTTATATTTGTATGACGAATCTCTCTTAATATTTTTTTATAACATTCAACAGGATCATATCTCATGTCGTTCATTACTGCCTGCAAAAATTGATAACGAGCAGGGGCACATTTTTCGCATTCGCTAATATTTTCTAATGTAATTATTCTTTTTGCATAAATATTCTCAATTGCCATTGCAATTTCAAAAAGCAATTTTGCTTCATAAAAATTATATTCATACTCCCTGACACCAGAAAAAATTATTCTCGGTATTTTTTTTATCTCTCTTAACTTGTCTATGGTTTTTGCCATACAAACTTCTTGATCTTCAATGCTTGATGAAAATATACAGCCCATACAATTGATTGTCATTGTTTGCTTTTCGTCGTCATACTCATAATCACATACCATAGTTTCACCTTTTCTTTTTCAGATATTCCTCTATAAATTTTTGTATCAGCTTGGATTCATTTATGCAATTATCATTACAGTATTTCTTCCATTTAATAAATATGTCTTCATCTATTGTTATGCTTATTCTACTTTTCGCCATACAATCACAAGTATTATTTATATTATAAATATTATTTATATTACTATATAAAACTTTGAGTCTTGCCAAAATGGCAGAACAAATAGTTTTTTATATAAATAAAAACAATATCACTAATTAATGAAGTGAAAAGAATGCCAGAGGATAGGGCACCACTTGTATTACAAGAGCTTGTAAGAAGGACTAATGAAGATGGGAGAAGGCTGAGGGCAATAGAAGAGAGGTTGCTATCTATAGAAAATAGGATAAACAACCTAGAGGAAAATTCACTGGAAAGAACAAAAAAAGTAAATGATAGATTTTCTGAGATAACTGATGAAATAAAAAATTTGACTGATGAAATAATAAAACTTAAAAATAATGTTGAAAAAATAAATAAGCAGATGATGACTTTTGCAAGAAGGAGAGACTTAAAGGAAATAGAGCACATGCTTGAGCTTATAGGGCCTATAGAGCCAAAAATAGATATAAAAACAGAAGAAAAATAATTATATAATAGAGGCGTTAAAATGTTTTTTAAAAAACAGAAAAAAGATATGGAGAGTTTAGTTAATGAAGCCAGGGCACTTTCGCAATCAGGAATGCCTGATAAGGATATAATTAAAAAATTAAAGTCAGAAGGATACTCCTACTCAGATATTGAAAAGGCAATGTTGGAAATTGTGAGACAAGGGGTTATGCCGTCACCTGCTCCTCAGATACCCTCACAGACAAACCTCCAGACAAATGTAGAACTGAATCCAACATTAGAGACAGAAGAAGTAGGGGATGAAGAAATTTTTGAATCTGATTCTGAGGGAATAGAGGAATTGGTTGAGGAGGTTATAGAAAGTTTTGTTAATGAAAAGTGGCAGAAGGCTGAAGGAAAATTAAAGAATATTGAAAATGAGTTAAATAACATAAAAACTCAAATAAGCAATCTTGATAATAAAATAAATTCAATAAAACCTGAAAAAGCAAATCTTCCGATAGATGAAATAAATGAGCAAATAGAAGATTTACAGGTTCGTGTTGGGGGATTGGAAAAGGCATTTAAACAATTCCTTCCTTCTCTAACTGCAAACATAGAAAATCTCTCTAATATTATACATGAGATGAAAAAGAAAGAACAAACATCACAAATATAATCCTCAGGTTCTCCATAAAAAATTTTTTCTATAAGGTGTGGACAAACTATCTTATGTTTTTGGTAATTTTTAATCATGTAAAACATTACAGGATTCAATGATAGCAGAAGAATTAAAAATCAAATTAACAAATTTCAATCTGCTCCCTGCAATTGAAAAATCCCTTCAGACAGGAAAAATCCATGCAGCAAAAAATGAGAAAATTACTATTTTTCAACCCATTTTTACCATTCGAGTTTTGTAGACAACCCTGAAATAGCAATTACATAGTTTTTTATACTCCTTCTGACAATTATAAATAATTAAAATTAATTAAAATTTGGAGGTTGAAGAATGGCAGCTCCTATAGATGCAATATTACAGACACTTCAGAATGTGGGGTTCTTTGAATTCCTACTGCCCTGGATATTCGTATTTGCAGTAGTCTATGGTTTGCTGTATAAGGCAGAAATCTTCGGTAAAATAAACAAGAAAATATCTGGGGTAATATCATTTGTGATTGCATTCTTCGTAGCAGTATACAGCGGGCCAATGCTAGCAGCATATTTCAGAGCACTATTTGGAACAGCATCAATGATATTGGCAGCAATAATAGTAATAATACTATTCATTATATTGGTGAGCTTTGGAGCAAAGAAAGACATCACAAAAGGAAAAACACTCTGGGCAGTTATAATCATTGGTGTTATAATCTTCCTCATAGCGCTTAGCGGTGTTGCAGTACCAGGCTTATTCATAGGCTCAGATATCTGGTCAGTGATTATCATATTGGCAATAATAATAGCAATAGCGTTATTCATAATGGGTGAAGAAAAGGAGGAAGAGAAGAAACCCGAAAAAGCATGATAAATTTTTTTATTTTTTTAAATTCATTTTTATCGGAGAGAGTGAAATGAACCCTTTTGAAATAATGATAAAAAACCTAGCAGAATTAGGATTTTTTGGATTTCTTTTGCCTTTCATTCTTGCCTTTGCAATAGTTTTTGCACTGCTCTTGAAATCTAAAATATTAGGCGAAGATAAAAAAATTATTGGCACAGTATCACTTGTTATTTCATTTTTTGTGATAGCTTTCGGAGGAGTGGCATTAGGTAATTTCTTTGTAACGCTTTTCGGACTTATGACTATAATATTGTCTGCAATACTTGTTATAATATTAATTTTGTCAATGGCCGGGTATGATATAACCAAACTGTTTGAAAATAAATTAATAATTATTGGAATAATAATTGCGGCTATCCTTCTTGCGATATTCATAGGCAACTTCTGGGGGACAACACTGGATATGAATTGGATAATAACAATAGCATTTATTTTTGTCATGATTTTGGTTGCTGCACTTTTAGCAAAAGATAGCTAAAGTCCTTAAATCTACACATATGTTGTATGTTATAGAGAAACATTTCTTTTCTCAAAGAAAATTTCATTATTGCTTTTCTAAAGAATTCAACATTATTATAACCCTCATTTATAATTTTTCTGCATATTCACTAAATTAATATATGTATAAATAGGACAAGAATTGGCTGATGAAGAAGATAAATTAATAATGAGTGACGTCCAAGAAAACAAAGCAATCGTGCTATAAAAGTAGAATTTTCTTTTATTCTGAATATTCGCTTTCCATTTCTATATAGCATTTTTCCGAAAAACATACCAATAACCAACAATCCGAACCATGGAAGCAATGGAAAGTAATCAAAGGTGTAGAAGCCAGAAGGGAATAAGCCCAACCACAATAACCATGGAAAATCAAAAACAAAACCTTGTAGAATTATGCCCAAAGCTATCAGAAGAGCACCGATGAAGATGTTTATCTTATCATATCTCAATAGAAAATAGCCAAGAATAATTGAGATACCAATGAAGTGAAGAATACCAAAGACTATAAAACCGCTGCGAAAATAGAAAAATGTTACAGCTGTGATAACCAAACCTAAACTAAAAATTTTTAACCCTCTTTTGAAGTGCTTTATAAATGAATTATTCCGAGAATAGCTTATTGTCAATGACACTCCAACAAGTAAAATAAATATTGATGCTGTTATTCTTGCGAAGAAAAACCAGAAGCCTGAACTGATATTAAATGTATAATTTGCAAAAAGATTAAGGTCAAATAAGAAATGAAAGATTATCATCATCACAACTGCAATTCCACGAAGTGCATCTATCTCCCAAAATCTCATTATAATCTATTTGACAGTAATGCTAAAATGGTTAATTTTTAGAAATAATTTCTTATAGAATATTACTGCTATTCTATTACTTCCGTTCGCAAACTTCACTTTAATTTTTAAATTTATCAATTTTATAAAAATTATTTCAGCAGCCACTTCCATAATGGCATAAACTTTATTTTCTTACCTTTAATTTTTTCTTCTGCTTCGTAATTTTCGGTAATTACAAGACCTTCTTTAAGCTTGAATTCTTGCATTGCTCTCAACAAAGCCTGGATTTCATGCTCTTTAGTTTTCTTATCATCAATATTGTAACAAACTTGAATCAAGGCCGATGGCTTTAGACCAGTTTTTATTACAAAATCCACCTCGCCCTTAGAATCTTTCCAGTAATATATTTCTTTCTCTTTTTTGGCCCTTCTTCTAAGCTCGATTGCCACAATATTTTCAAAAAGCCTTCCAATGTTTTCAGAAAATTTTGGTATTACAGAATTTATCAATCCTGTATCGATGCAATAAACCTTCTTTGGATATTGCATTTGTTCCTTGATTTTATAAGAGAGAATAGGGAAAAAAAGAAAAAGAGATGACCTTTCAAAATATTCTAAATAATAACTTAGCGTAGAAGGCGAAATGCTTGATTTCATTATGTTTTTCAAAGAATTTCTTATTTTTCTTATACTCACATGGCTACTAAAATTACTCATTGTTAGATAAGCAACCTTTCTTAATATAGCCTCTTCCCTAAGCTTATATCTAAACATAATATCCTTTGTTACGATGTCATCATAAACTTCTTGAAGAAAATACTTTTTTTGTTCAATCTCGTCTGTCAATACAGTTAAAGGGAAAGAACCAAATTCAATATATTCTCTAATTAAAGCTTCCTGTTCCTTCTTTGTAAAATACCCTTTATTTATTTTCTTGAACTTTAGAAAATCTTTGAAAGATAAAGGAAATAATTCATAAGTTATTTTTCTTCCAGTAAGTATAGAAGCAAGTTTTGGTGTTATTAATTTTGAGCCAGAGCCAGTTATAATAATTTTTATGTTTTCTTTTTTCTCTAACATCATTCTTGTCCATTTTTCCCATCCGTCCACATTTTGAACTTCATCAAGAACGATATACGCAAAATCTCTTTTATTTATATAGTATCTATAAGTTTCATAGAGGTTATCTAAAATATCTTTATTCAAATAAGGCTCTAACTTTTTATCTTCAAAATTAATGTATAGGGTTTGCTCTTTTTTTATTCCCTCTTCAATTTTTTTCTTCAGCAATTGTTTTGCCAGACAAGTTTTGCCAGCCCTTCTTACACCAGAAATTATCAGTGCTACATTTTTCATGTTTACTAATTTATTAACTTCATTAAGCTCTTCTCTTTCTATACCTATATCTTGGTCTCTGTACCAAAAATTCAACTCTGCTATTATAT
>Ga0078972_1006582_pt1 | contig 27274 bp, 29 predicted proteins | sample YelNatPaOPGAMG01_FD_67568 | JGI IMG/M metagenome (GOLD analysis project Ga0078972, IMG submission 67568) | Hot spring thermophilic microbial communities from Obsidian Pool, Yellowstone National Park, USA - OP-RAMG-01 (SPADES assembly) (version 2) | ecosystem: Environmental > Aquatic > Thermal...
CTTGGGGGGGGTCTTCCTCCCCCCCCTCCTCCAACGATCCTTGAGATCTCAGAGATCAGCGCTCCGCAGTTAACCCCGGCCTTCACGGGCTCTGGGCCAGCCATCGCAACGAGGTTCACCCTCCCCCCCTCCCTGGATCCGAGGACGACCACCAGCTTTCCCTCCTTACGGGTGAGCGCCGAAGATATTTTTATCAGTTCCTCCACGGTTGCGCCCTCAATTTCCTCACAGATGATCCTGAAATCGCCGGCTCTCCTCGCCCCCCCGCTGAGGGATCCCTCAATCCATAGCGCAATCCTCTCCCTGAGCCTCTCGATGTCCTTCTGGGATCTCTTCCACTGGACGAAAAGCTCCTCAACGCCCGCTGAGACCCTTTCAGGAGGACTCTTCACTATTTCCGCAACCTTCTTCAGTTCCCTCTCCCTCTCCTCAACGTACTTCAGTGCCGGAAGCCCCGCCGCGAACTCTATCCTCTCTATGCCGTCCTGTATCCTCTCCGTCTTTATGATCTTCACAAATCCAACCTCTCCGGTGCTCCGGCAGTGCGTGCCTGCGCAGGCCTGGGCGTTCCATCCCTCTATCTCAACTACCCTCACCTTTTTTCCAGGGACCACTCCGCCCTGATACAGATCAAATCCGTATTTTTCCTCGGCCTCATTCCTGTCCATCCACATCACCCTGACAGGGCGGTTCTCCATGACCACAGCGTTTGCCAGGCGTTCAATTTCCTCAAGCTCATCCTCGGAGATGTGCTTGAAATGAGAGATGTCCAGCCTTGTTCTATCGACATCCTTCTGAACCCCCTGCTGCCATATGTGGGATCCCAGAACGCGCCTGGCCGCCCCGAGCACCAGATGGGTGGCGGTGTGATGAACCATCAGCGCCCTCCTCCTCTCCCTGTTGATCACCCCGCGCACCACCTGTCCCCTTCTGAACGGATTTGTCTCAACCCTGTGGAGGACCACATCCCCGGCTTTCTGGACCCCGGCCACCCAGACCCTGGATCCTCCGCCCTCGAGGAATCCGGTGTCGGACGGCTGACCGCCTCCTTCAGGGTAAAAGGCCGTCCTGTCGAGCACAACGTAGTTGTCGAATGTCCTCAGGATCCTGGACCTGAACTCGCATACGTTTGGATCCTCGTAGAAGAGCAGCCTCGTTGGCATTATCCCCTTCACCGCATCGGCAAAAGTCTGAGTTCCAGCTCCGGCAACGTGTTTTGGCCTGCTCTGGGACCTGGCGATCATTCCGTAAAAGTCTTCCGGGATGTTCACCGGTACCCCGAGGCCACCGGCCACCTCCCTCACTATATCAGGCGTAAGCCCGTGGCTGTCGTAAAGCTCGACCAGCTTTTCGACCGGTATGGCATCTCCCGCGCTCTTGGCCTCCCTCGCAATTCGCTCCACTATCCTCGTCCCCCTGGCCACGGCCTCCCTGTACTTTTTCTCCTCGCTTTCCACAACCTCTAGTATGTAATCCCTGTACGCTGTGAACTCTGGGAACCCGCGGGAGAGCTCCTTGAGCTCAAAGTCCATGAGTTCCGAAAGCGGGGTTTTCAGCCCCAGGACCTTCATCTGCCATAGGGTTCGGCGCAGAACGCTTCTCGCGAGATAGCCCTCCCGGACATTGCTCGGGGTTATGCCGTCCCTGAGCATGAAGGCGAGGCACCTCAGGTGATCGGCTATTGCGTATGCTGACTCCACGGGGGACAGGATCCTCTCCAGTTCCTCGACCTTCATTCCGGTTTTCGCCGCGAGCCTCTCCCTCATCATCCTCAGGTCGCGCCCGCTGGTCACGTCCACCATGCCGGCCAGCTTTGAGTTCTCCGCAACGATCTCCGCAGGCGGTCCCCTGACTCCGGCCAGCTCCCTTATGTGCCTGACCTCGTTTGGAAATATGGCATCGTAGCAGGAGGGGACTCCCTGCGTGAGCCAGGCCAGGCGCTCCATCCCGTATCCCGTATCGACGACGTTCAGGGGAAGCATGGTCCTGCTGCCGTCATGAACCCTGTACCTCATGAAAACGAGCGTGGCAACCTCCAGGCCCCTCACGTTCACCTCAAAGTCCTCTCCCGCGTTTCCCCCTCCCTCCCAGAAATCCTGAACGTAAGAGAGCTCCTCCCCCGGTATTCTCAGCTCGCGCGTCATGAACTCGTGACAGAGGGCGACCGTCTCATCGTTCCAGTAAACCCTTTTTCCCCTGGAGTTGAACGCGTGGTGGCCGCCCATGAAAAACAGGGTGAAGTGCTTTCCCGATCTTCCCACGTTTTCTATGTCCTTGAGGCGGATGCTGGGCTGGCTGATCACCAGCGGATTTGCGGGCGGAGGGACAAGCCCCTCGGTCACCCAGGGCTGGAAGTTGGCTATCGATGCGATGGTCAGGAATATGTCGTCCCTCCATCTTGCCACAACAGGATACCTCTTTATCACCCTGTGCCCCCGCCTCTGGAAGAACCTGAGGAACCGGCTTTCTATCTGCTGGAGCGAGAGCCTCCTCCTTGTTGGGGGTTTTCCTATGAATTCGTATTCGTTGCAGGGGGTGTCACCGCAAGTTTTCCTGTCAGGATCGAGGGTCCAGAAGACCCTGCCGCAACCGGTGCACTTCCTTCTCTCAAATCCCTCCTGCCTGAAGAGCTCCACGCGGTATATGTCTGGCAAGCGTTCCCCCTGCTAACGATGTCCTAGCTGGGTAAAAAATATGCTAAGGAGCGCCTCAGCCGAAGAGAGCGCCGAGCCCGGCAAGGGCTTCCTCTTCCTTTTTCTCTTCCTCGGCCTTCTTCTCCTCCTTCTTCTCCGCCTTTTCAGGCGCCGCAGCAGGAGCGGCAGCTGGAGCAGCGGGTGCGACCGCGGCAGGAATCGCTGCGCTCTTTATTGCCTCGTCTATGTTAACGCCCTCAAGTGCCGAGACCAGCGCCTTGACCCTTGCCTCATCGACCTCTATGCCGGCTGCCTTGAGCAGATTGCGCAGTCCCTCCTCGTCAACCTTCTTGCCGGCAGAGTGCAGCACAAGCGCACCGTACACGTATTCCATTCACACACCTCCGGTTGTTATCATCCCTGTTGTTCTGTTTTCTGCTTTTTCTCCTCAGCATCCTCCCTTTTAATATCTTCGGTGGGGAGCCCGACAGCTCTGGCAAGTTCCGGATCGAGCGCTTCTCTTTTCCTGCCCCCAGCCACGCACGCGAGGAAGAGCATCTTCATGTGGGCCTCCCTCAGCACGAACGGCATTGCCTCACGGACCGGCAGGCGCTCGTTCAGCGCCAGGTTCATCGCCCTGGTGTGGGCCTCGAGGATGAGGAAGGTGATGTTCGCGCGAGTTGGGTACCTCACGTTGAACGACAGATTGAACGCGTTGCTCCATGCCATTCTGATCTGTTCAATCGCCTTCTTCTCATCGAAATCCAGGATCTCCCCCGAGAACAGGACGCCGCCCTCGTATGCGGCCCTCATCCGCAGCCCGAGTTCAACGGGAAGTATGCCGAACTTCGCAAGGGTATCAGAGATCTCCTTTGTTATGACGTCGCCGGCCCTGACCAGCCTGCACTCCTCAAGTATGACGACCTTGCCCGCCTGGATTCTGGCCTTGATGCCGACCTTCTGCAGCTCCGCAACCATTGGTCCGGGCGGAAAGTCGGTTTCCCCTGCCGGGATGACCACATCCCGTGAGGAGACGGAGCCCACCCTGGCCGGAGCATTCACACGGTTCTCCCTGAGGAAGCTGTTGAGCTTGAACGGGTTTCTTTTGGAGAATACCACTGCGGACTGCCCGGTGAGAAACTTTTTAAGCTCCGCCAGGCCCGGCTTCCCGGATGCGCCATCAAGCGCGCGCGCTATGAGGGTGTTCTTTGCCACTACTATCCTTGTGTCCGACCCGAGCTTCTGTCTGAGGAGCTGGAGCTGCTTTGCCGGGACCTCTGATATGTCCACTATCCCTATCACCGGGAACTCCTCAATTAGCTCCCGCAGCTCATTGACAGCCCTGACCTTCCACTCAGCAATCCTGCCCTCGACGGTTGCGCTCATTCCTCCACCACCATCTTAACAGGTTTTCCCATCGTTGTCTTCATTATGAGCTTGACCACCTCTCCCTTCTTCTCCTCCACCTTCTGCTTTATCGCCTCGAATGCCGCCCTTGCGTTCTCAGTGAGCTGCTGATCATCCATGCCCTCAACCCCTATCTTCACGCTCACCGCCTGCTGGTCCTTCGCCCTGAACTTCACGGTCTTTCTAAGGCGCTCTATCATGCCGCGAATGTTCGCAGTCGGCGGCACAGGTCTCGGCATTTTATCCCTGGGCCCAAGCACCTGTCCGAGCGATTTCCCTATGAGGACCATTAAATCGGCCTGCGCCAGAGTGAAGTCGTGGTCATCTGCAAACTTTTTCACGAGCTTCCTGTCGGCGCCCATTTTCGCTATCTCATCCCTTGAGATTACGGAGTCTGCCCCGGCCTCCCTCCCGGCGCGGGCTAACTCACCCTCCGCGAAGAGCGCAACCCTCGCGGGCCTTCCGGGGACATGGGGAAGGAAGACCTCGCCCGAGATCCTGCCCTCGGGTTTCTTCGTGTCCACTCCGCGAATGATCACGGACAGCTCAACCGCCTGCTCAAAGTTTCTCTTCTTTGAGCTCTCCCTCATCTTCTTCACGAGTTCTGCAAACTTTTCAGTTTCCATTCTCCTTCATCTCCCCGTCCCTTTTTCCCTCATCAACCTCACGCTGTACCTCGCGGGGGTCCTTTCCGTCAACAGTTACCCCCACGCTGACGCATGTGCCGAGGACCTCCTTAACCGCCTTTTTTAGGTTTCCCGCAAGTGAGCCGCCAAGCTTCATTCTAGCTATCTTCAGCACCTGGGAGAAGCTCAGATTCCCCACGACCTCCTTTCCAGGGGTCTTCGCCCCCTTTTCCGCGCCGAGCTCCTTTTTTATCAGCGCCGAAACGGGAGGGGAGCCGACCTCTATCTCGAACTTCTTGTCCTTATCAACAACAACTGTCACTGGAACCTTCATGCCCTCAAACTGCGCGGTTTTCTCATTTATCATCGCGACGACCTGTCCTATGTTCACGCCCAGCGGTCCCAGGGCTGGTCCAAGCGGTGGTCCTGGGGAGGCCTTTCCGCCCTCAACCAGCAGCTTTATTCTCGATTTCAAGGTATAGCACCTCTATGTCTTTAAAAATGCGGTTAAAAAAGGATATGGCACTACAGCACGTCCAGCCTTCCATAGAGTCCTGCGCTCACATGGACCTCGTCCCTGAAGGTTCGGGAGTAGCCGTTGGTTATCCTTATCCTGTCGCCGACCTTCACCCTGTCTATCTCGGAATCCCAGAGGGAGAGCTTTATCCTTCCTGAGTCGTCCTCCCCGATCGCTGTGGTCACCCTTCCCTGCGTGCCGTCCCTCCTCAGGTAGGGGCGCGGTTCCTCTATCTCCACTATTGTGAGCTCAAGATCGATCTTGCGCATGTTCGGCTTTACATCGCCTGCCTTCAATTTCTCACCCCTCCTTCTTCTGTATGACCTTCACCGCGTCCCCCCTCACGGTCACCGGAATCGGGACAGTGGCCTCGAAGAGCTCCACGGTCAGCTCCTCCTTTGTCTCATCGATCCTTATTATCCTGGCCCTCTCCCCGCGGAAGGGACCGGAGATGAGCTCCACAACATCACCGACCTCCATGCCGGTTATTGAGGGCCTGGGGACGAGGAACTGCTCCAGCTCGCTTATCGGCAGTTCACCAGAAACAACTCCCCTCGCGTGCTTCAGGCCGGATCTCGCCCTTTCAACGCTTGCCTTGTCCGCGGCCTCAACGAACACGTATCCCTTTATCTCGCCCGGAACCGCCATTGCGAGCTTTATCGGAAGGCCGTAATCCCTGCCCCTTGTTATCATCATGTCCGCGACATTTTTTTCCTGTCCGATCGTCGTCCTGACCGCAAATATCCTGGGCTTCTGCTCCTCCATGGGCTGCTCACCTATGCAAGGCTTCCCTGGATCAGGTAGCTTATTATCATTATCACGAATCCCGCAAAGCCTATCAAGAGTATCCCAAGTCCAGTTACCTTGGCCACCTGGCTGTACTCCTCCCTTCCCGGCTTTCTGGCCACCTGGAGCATCCTCTTGCAGTTCTGAAGAAACGCTTTCATCTAAAGCGACTCCAGCCCTAGATCTATCTCCAGCGGCTTTTTCTGTGCTCTCTCCTTAGGGCTCAGGGCGTAGGGGGACTTTACACCAGCGAGCACCACGAGGGTGCGGATGGAGTTCATCATATCGTTTGAAATCTGTGCTCCCCATATTACGTTGGCATTGGGATCAAGGCATTCCGATACCCTTGCTACTATGTGCTGTGCCTCCTCCAGGGTCATGTCAGAGCTCCCGACCACGTTAAGCAGCGCTCCCCTTGCGCCTGTTATATCGACGTCAAGGAGCGGGCTGTTCAGCGCCTCCTCCACGGCCTCAATCGCCCTGTTGGATCCGTCGGCCTCACCTATCCCGATCATTGCAACACCACCGTTCTGCAGGACTGCCCTGACATCCGCGAAGTCGAGGTTGACAAGTCCCGGTTTAGTTATCATCTCAGTGATGCCCTTTATTGCGTCCATGAGCAGCTGGTCAGAGACCTTAAAGGCTGCGCCTATTGGAAGATCCGGGGCAAGCTGGAGGAGCTTATCGTTCGGGATAACTATGACTGTATCTGAGATTGACTTCAGCTGCTCAAGCCCGCGCTCGGCGTTTGCCCTCCTCCTGTTCCCCTCCACTGTGAAGGGAAGCGTGACGACGGAGACAGTGAGCGCGCCGAGCTTCTTCGCGATCTCCGCGACAACAGGCGCCGCACCGGTGCCGGTTCCGCCGCCGAGCCCGCAGGTTATGAAAACGAGATCCATGCCGTAGAGGTGATCCTTTATCGTCGCCTCGTCATCCCTTGCAGCCGCCTCCCCCTTTTCAGGATCATTTCCCGCTCCAAGACCCCCGGTGAGATCCTTCCCTATCAGAATCTTCCTGTCAGCGGCCGCGTAAAGGAGGTCCTGAGCGTCCGTGTTTATTGCTATCGTCTCCGCCCCCTCAATTCCGACCTCAACTATTCTCGATATCGTGTTGCACCCTGCACCGCCGCACCCAACCGCCGCTATCCTGGTGCGCGCCTGCTGGAGTATCTGTTCCAGCTCCTCAGCCCCAAGTGACTTTGGCTTTGGCCTTTCGGTTTTTTCCGGGAATATCCCGGGCTTTCCCACCGAAAAACCTGCTTCAGGCGTGAAGACAGCGTTACCGGTTGCTTTCAAATCGATCCCTTCCTCACCTGACTTTCTTGGGTATTGATTTAAACTTTTGGTTGGCGGAGAAGTTTCCCCGCCTGAACTGCTTTTACCCCAAGTTTTGCGGCCGCCTCCAGACATGTGGCCCTCTGCTCCGTGCTCAGCCCCTTCCAGTCCAGGATGAAGAGTTCAACCCCTCCGGCGGTTCTTGCAACCGCAGTTTCGATCGCCGGCCCGTCAAAAGAGGAATACTTGGGGAAGATGTGTCCGGGGGCGAAATTTGTCCTGAGGGCTATCTCGGTGTGCCTGGGGGCGTAGTGAGGGCCTCCAAAACAGAGCGCGTTTTTGAGGTCATCGCCCTCCCCCACCGCAGCGATTATTGCCCGGGCCGCGGCCTCCCCCGCCCTGGGATCAGACCAGTGTTCGGAGGAGCTTCCTATCTCAACAAAGGTTACCGGGACGCTCAGCTCGCAGGGACCGTGATGCGTGGCCTCAAGTGAAACATTGTGGGGAAGCCCGAGCTCGTCCCTGGCCGAGACGAGGGCCCTCAGGGCCCTCCAGATGGTGCCCGGAGAGGCTATCGCAAGCCTGCGCTCCTCTATTTTCCCCGGCACATGAACGGTCAGCGAGGGCATCCCGGCCTCGGCCACATGCCTTGAGGCCACTATCACCTCCTCCGCATCCTCCGGAAGCCGGGACAGCTCTGTGGCCTCACCTGAAAACCTGACCAAACGCACTCTGCCAGATGCGATGAGGGATTCTGCGGATTCGAGCTCCAGTAACCGCGATGCCATGTTCCTGGCAGCCGGGTCGTCCTTCGAGGCAAGAACCAGCTTCATTCTCCCGCTTACATTTTAATTCTCCGGGTTAAAATGGTGGGCCCGGAGGGATTTGAACCCTCGACCTTCCGGTTATCAGCCGAACGCGCTAACCATGCTGCGCCACGGGCCCCGGAGCAAGGTCTTTTTTATGCAGTAAAAACATTGTGATAAAATCAGGGATGGTCAAAATCCGGTTGAGGGGAGAAAAAGATGAGGATAGCCGTGGTGAAGGCGGATCACTGTCAGCCGAGGCGCTGCTCCTATGAGTGCCAGAACTTCTGTCCGGGCGTCAGGACCGGGGAGGAAACCGTGGTCGTGGACGAAAAGACAGGGAGGCCGAGGATCAACGAGGACCTCTGCAGCGGATGCGGAATATGCGTTCGCAAGTGCCCGCTCCACGCGATATCAGTGGTTAACCTCCCATCCGAGCTGGAGGGAAAATGCGTTCACAGGTATATGCCAAACGGCTTTGCGCTCTACGGGCTCCCGATTCCGAGGAAGGGAAGCGTGATCGGCCTGGTCGGGAAGAACGGAATGGGAAAGACCACAGCGCTGCAGATCCTCTCGAGGGTTCTCAGGCCGAATCTGGGCAGGACCGAAGGAACCACGCCCCAGGACCTCATCGAGTTCTTCAGGGGCTCAGAGCTTCAGGCTTACTTCAGGGAGATAGAGAAGGTGAGGCTGATATACAAGCCGCAGGGCGTTGATGCGATCCCCCGGATAATGGGCGGGACCGTGAAGGAGGTGATGGAAAGGGTGGATGAGAGGGGACTGGCCGGAGAGCTCATCTCAGAGCTGGAGCTTGAGGAGGCGCTTGGGAGGAGGCTTGAGGAGCTCAGCGGGGGCGAGCTTCAGAGGCTGGCGATAGCGGCCGCGGCTGCGAGGGAGGGTGAGGTGTACTATTTCGATGAGCCAAGCTCCCATCTGGATGTTTACCAGAGGCTGAGGTCAGCCAGGGTGATAAGAAAGCTGGCGGAGGAGGGTAAGGCGGTGATGGTCGTTGAGCATGACCTCGCTGCCCTCGACTACGTTTGCGACGGGATCCACGTTGTGTACGGGCAGCTAGGGGTTTACGGCGTGGTGGCATCGCCCCAGGGCGTCAGAGCCGGCATCAATTCCTTCCTGGATGGGTACCTGAAGGCGGAGAACGTCAGGTTCAGGAGGGAACCCATCAGGTTTGATGTGAGGCCCCTCCTGAAGCAGGCCGGGGAGGGCAGGAAGATTTTCGAATATCCAAATCTGAAAATGGTTTATCCCGGATTTGAGCTCGAGGTTTCGCCCGGATTCCTGTGCTCCGGCGAGATAGTGGGGGTTGTGGGACCAAACGCGATCGGGAAGACAACGTTTGTGAGGATGCTCGCCGGAGAGCTCGAGCCCAGCGAGGGAAGGATCGAACGCGCGCTGACGATTTCGCACAAGCCCCAGTACCCTGAGAGAAGGGAGGGGGTGGATGTGAGGTCATATCTGCTCTCCGTGGTCGGTTCCTTTGACGAGCTCTTTGAGCCCGAGATAGCAGGGCCGCTCGATCTCTCGCGCCTGATGGACAGGAGGATGGAGGAGCTCAGCGGGGGTGAGCTCCAGCGCGTGGCGATAGCGGGGTGCTTGGGCCGGGCTGCGGACCTGTATCTGCTGGATGAGCCCAGCGCATATCTCGATGCAGAGGAGAGGCTTCATGTTGCAAGGGTGATAAGGAGGGTTGTGGAGAAGAGGGAGTCATGCGGCCTCGTTGTCGATCACGACATTCTATGCATAGATATGGTCTCAGACAGGCTCCTCGTGTTCTCGGGGATCCCGGGTAAGCGCGGCACTGCCCGCGGTCCCCTTGACATGCGTTCCGGCATCAACATTTTCCTCGGCCAGATCGGAATTACCTTCAGAAGGGATCCCCAGACCGGGAGGCCGCGCGCAAACAAGCCAGGAAGCGCACTGGACCGGGAGCAGAGGGAGAGAGGAGAGTACTTTTATCTTTAGGATAAGAGACCTCTAACCGGGGGAGGGGATTGGGCGCAACCGAGGACATCGAATGGCTCAACCAGGATGAGGGGGGGCTGAAGAGGATCTTTCTCATAGTTGCTGAGAAAGATGGCAGGAGCGCGCGGGAGATAAAGGAGGCGTACGGGCAGGCTGACTGGTGGATTGTGAAGGGATACCTCAAGCTGCTCTCGGACAGAGGGCTGATAGCCGAGGACGCGAGCGGCAGGTACAGGACCACCGAAAGCGGGTCAAAGGTTGCCGGGAACCTGAAGGCGCTTAAGTACATCCCAGAGGTTGTCTAGAGGGATATATCCCCGATGTTCCCGCCTTTTATGAAGAGGAGCGGATACCTCACTTCCTTTCCGATCTCCTCTGTGTCCTCCAGCAGGATGTTCAGGTACTCGTCGTATTCCACGAGCTTTCCCCTGAACCTCCTGCCGTCCTTGACCGTAACCGTGACAACCGAGTTCAGGAACTTTTCAAGCCCCCTTCCAGATTTTTCCGGTGATTCGTCCATCAAAGTTCTTTTATCCGGCCTCCTCAAATAGTTTCGGGTGCCATCCTTGAGAAAAATGAGGATAGTATGCGGGGATTTCTCAACGGTTGCGGAAATGCTGGATGGGGTGAGGCCGGTTACATGCGAGGCGATATGGAAGGCGCTGCCCCTGGAGGGTCGGGTTGAGATATGGAAGGAGGAGGTCTACTTTGATATACCCCTCAGGATAGGGGCGGAGAACCCCACTCCCAGGACAACGGCCGGCGATGTGGCATACTGGCCCGAGGGTCCCGGGTTCTGCATATTCTTCGGAAGGTCACAGCCCATAAGCCCGGTCAACACTTTCGCGCGGATTCAGGAGGGGATAGAGAAGTTCAGAAGGGTGAGGAGCGGGGACCGTATAAGAGTGGAGAGGCAGCCCTAGCGGATCCGCAGAATCCATGCCCCCATCAGATCACCCCTGTGGCCCTCGCCAGGGACTCCGCCTTCTTTGCGCTGAGTCCATCCTTCAGAATGGTGTATCTCTCAGGCCTTATCCTGTGTGCGATCGTCAGGGCTTTAATCAGGTGCTTCGGACTTATCCCCAGCTCCTTTGCGGTCGTTGGTGCGCCGATCGTCTTCAGGGCATCCCTTATGGCCATCCAGTCCTCCCCCTGCAGGTATGCCATCATTATCGCACCGACACCGCATTGCTCACCGTGAAGCGCGGGCCTCGGAGCTATGAGGTCCAGGGCATGGCTGAACATGTGTTCGGCGCCGCTGGCTGGCCTGCTGCTCCCCGCAATCCCCATGGCAACCCCGCTGGAGATCAGCGACTTCACTACCTTCCTCACGCTTTCCTCCGTGTGCTTCCTTATCACCCTCGCGTTGTCCATGACGAGCTTTGCGCTCACCCTTGAAAGTGCTGCGGCGTATTCGCTGTAGGGTTCGCCCTTCAGGCGGTGGGCCAGCTCCCAGTCGTTGACCGCGGTGAGGTTGGCTATCGCGTCGCCGCATCCGGCTGCAAGCAGCCTGTGCGGTGCACGCTTTATGATGAGAGTGTCTGCAACTATACCGATGGGCGAATGCGTGTCGATTGAAGTCGGGACCTTCGTTCCCCGGAGTGATGCTCTGGACGACGCTATCCCATCGTGAGAGGCTGCGGTTGGGACGGAGACGAATGGCCTTCCGATCCAGAAGGAGACAACCTTCGCGATATCGATTGACCTCCCCCCTCCAACCCCAACCATAAAATCAGAATTCTTCTCAGCGATTGGCCTTATCCTCTCCGCGGTTTCGACATCCGCCTCCTTTATTATGAAATGGGAGACCTCGAATCCGGCATCCTCTAGCATTCTCTCCGCCGCAGCACCTGCCACCCTGAAGGTGTTTTTGTCAGAGATCACAAGCCCACGCTTTCCCGGACAGAGCCTGCGGCATATGTCGCCCAGCTGTCCGAAAACCCTCGGCCCCATCCACACTTCCCTCGGGAGCTGGATGCGTTTTGGCTCTTTCAGAACCTCCACCCTTCCAAAGTCATCAAATAAACATTTAAATACGAATACCGCCAGCTTTTCTATTGGTTGCTTTTACGCAACGTTTTTGGGGTGCAGCGAATTGAAGGAGAAAAAACTGGAGTACCTGAAGGGAACCACCACGGTCGGAGTGGTGTGTGAGGATGGCGTGGTGCTTGCCACGGACACCAGGGCAACCATGGGCTACGAGGTGGCAAGCAAGAGGGCAAGGAAGGTTTACAGGATAACGGATTACATAGCGTTCACAGTGGCAGGAGGGGTTGCGGACACCCAGCACTTGGTCGAGCTGATGAGGGCGGAAGCTGGGTACTACCAGATGAAGGAGGGAAAACCGATGGGCGCCAGGGCATGCGCGAGGCAGGTTTCAGCCATAATGAACGCAAGCAGGTTCTACCCGTACATAGCGAATCTGCTTGTCGGGGGAATGGACGAGGGAAGGCCATCGCTTTTCTTCCTTGACATGGACGGGGGAATGACCGAGGAAAAGATGGTGGCGACCGGGTCAGGCTCCCCCGTGGCGTACGGCGTTCTGGAGAACGAGTTCCGGGAGAACATGAAGGTGAGCGATGCCATACCTGTGGTCATAAGGGCCGTGAGGAGCGCGATGAAGAGGGACATCGCAACGGGGAATGAGGTAATGGTCGCCCTGGTGACCGGCGAGGGATACAGGGAGCTGTCCCCCGAGGAAATAAAGAAATTCGCGTGAATCAAAAAGCTGATCCTATGGCTGCAGAGGAGCTGCTAAAGGAAATAAGGCGGATAGTTAGGGATGAGACGCCCTTTGCCGACGCAGTGGTGGATATAGACTTTGAGGGCCCGAGGGTTGTCCTCTACTGCAAGAGCCTTGACCTTCTCATGGAAAACGGAGACGCGATAAGGGAGCTGGCCAGGAAGATACGAAAGAGGATAATTCTCAGGCCGGATCCGTCCATACTCACCGAGAAGGAATACGCCGAGCAGAAGATCAGGGAGATGGTTCCAGCGGATGCCGGAATAACCGACATCGTTTTCAACGAGGATGTGGGGGAGGTGGTCATAGAGGCCGAAAAGCCCGGGGTCGTGATAGGAAAGGGCGGGGCGCTGCTGAGGGAGATAAACTACAATATAAAGTGGACACCCCGCGTCATAAGGTCCCCACCGATCAGATCAGATTTCATAAGGAAGATGCGCCTGTCAATGCTGCAGAACGCCGCGGAGAGGAGGGACCTGATGAGGAGGATAGGGAGGAGGATACACAGGGAGCCAAAGGCCCGCGGCGACTGGGTGAGGATCACCGCGATGGGGGGAGCGCGGGAGGTGGGGCGCTCATGTTTTCTCCTTCAGACCCCGGAGAGCAGGATAATGATTGACTGCGGCATCAACGTTGCGTCCGAGGAGAGGGCCTACCCCCACCTGGAGATACCGGAGGTGAGGCTGTCGGAAATCGATGCCGTGGTGATCTCACACGCCCACCTCGATCATTCGGGTTTTGCGCCCTACCTGTTCAAGTACGGCTTTGACGGCCCGGTTTACTGCACCCCGCCGACCCGCGACCTATCGGTTCTCCTCCAGCTCGATTACGTGGACATAGCCGAAAGGGAGGAGAAGCCGCTTCCATACGACAAGAAGGACATAATGAAGTTTCTCTCCCACTGCATAACCCTCGACTACGGCGATGTCACGGACATAGCACCGGACGTGAGGATAACCCTTCACAATGCCGGGCACATCCTCGGTTCCTCTGTGGTTCACTTCCACATAGGTGAGGGGCTTCACAACGTGGTCTACACGGGGGATCTGAAGTTTGACAGGTCAAGGCTCCTCGCACCCGCCGCCTGCATGTTCCCCAGGGTTGAGTCGCTGATCCTGGAGAGCACCTACGGAGGGGCGGAGGACATACAGCCGCCGCGGGAGGAGGCGGAGAAGGAGCTTTTGAACGTGATAAATGAAACAACGCGTGCAGGCGGGAAGGTCATGATCCCGGCTTTCGCTGTTGGAAGGGCGCAGGAGGTCATGGTGCTCCTTGAGGACTGCAGAAAGAGCGGTCTGGTCGAGCCGGTCCCGGTCTACCTCGACGGGATGATATGGGAGGCAACCGCCATTCACACCGCGTATCCCGAATACCTGTCTCAGGATCTCAGGGAGCGCATCTTCAAGGCTGATGAGAATCCGTTCCTCTCCGAGAACTTTATCAAGGTCTCCGGGCCCGATGAGAGGGCCAAGGTAATAGAGGGCGAGCCCTGCGTCATAATCTCAACGGCAGGAATGATGGCCGGCGGACCGATCCTGGAGTACTTCAAGCACCTCGCGCCAGATCCCAGGAACTCCCTTGTCTTCGTCGGATACCAGGCCGAGGGGTCGCTCGGGAGGAGGATTCAGGGCGGCTGGCGGGAGATCCCGCTCAGGGGAGAGGGGGGAAGGGTGGAGGAGGTGAAGGTTAACCTTCAGGTGAGGACGATAGAGGGCTTCAGCGGTCATTCTGACAGGGCAAAGCTCCTGAACTATATCAGGAGGATGTCATCAAAGCCGCAGAGGATCATAACGGTACACGGCGATGAGAAAAAGTGCATCGACCTCGCGGGCACCCTTCACAGGCTCTACAAAATAGAAACAAGGCCTTTCACGAATCTCGAGACAATAAGGCTCAGGTGAGGGAGAGCTCATCTGCTGAGAGGGGCCTGACCTTTGCCCTGCTGTCCGCAATCGCGCTGTTGCCGTGCGGGTCAAGTATTATGAGCCTCGCCCGCTCCTCCCCCCTTTTTATCCTCTCGATTCTCTCGATCCTAGCCTTTCCCTCCCTCTTTGCCTCGCCCTCAGCGTTTCGGGTAGCGGTCTCCAGCGCCTCCATTATCCTGTTCAGAACGCCCTCCACGTTTGAGACGTATCCCTGCGATGCCGGTCCAGGCCTTACGGTAACCGAGAGCTCTGGAATCTTTATCACCCCAGTGCTGGACTTGACCACCCTCACCTTCATATCGTCCTCAGAGGTTATCTCGAACTCGTATGCCGCGGGATCCCTCCTCTCGGTCTGCATGACATCCGCCTGCTTGAATCCGCATTTTTCACAGAATGCCAGCGTTTCCATGATCTCCCCGAAATAGGGGATCTCGTCTATCCTCCCCCTGACAAAGAAGGATCCATCTGAGCCGCAGAGAGGACAGCGCTCAACCGGGAGCAGGAACTCCCGTTTTCTCATCAGTTCACCGGAGGTCAGGACGTCTTTTTGAACTCGATGCTTACAAATTTGGGCGTGGCTATGACCTTGGAGTCTGTGAGCCGACCGATGCTTCCGCCGATTGCCTGGCATATGCCCTTTATCTGGTCAATTGCCCTCTTGAGCTCCTCGGGGTTCTGGTTCATCAACGCGCTTATCTCGATTATCATGATGTTCCCATTTTTCAGTTCCTCCGCTATCTCCTGAACATCAAGCAGGCTCCGCATTTCAATGCTTTTTATGTAGATGGGCTCTATCTCAGCAGCAGGCTTTGCAGACTTCACATCGACTTCCATGACAGGAACATCTGTGGCTCCTGTAGATGGCTGGTTCCCTCCAAAGATCTTCTTCAGAGCCCTCAACTGCTCACCTTTTTAACTGCTCATCTCAAACTATTTAACTTTGCTCCTTGAGGTTTCAGAAAGGCCTACTTTCCCAGCTTCCATATGTCATCCCCCACGTGGTGGACGTTCTTCACCACCTTTCCCCTCGGCACCCTCATGCCCTCGGAGTTGGTCAGGGCTATGCCAACCGCGATCGCCTTTGCGTGTTTCTCGTCCACGATTGCAACGGGATCTCCTTCCCTTATCCCTGGATCAGCCCCGGTCACCCCGGGTCCCATGACATCCGCCCCTGACGCTATGTGGGGAACTGCGCCCATGTCAACGGTCACCCGTGGGAGGGTGGCTCCCCCGAGTAGTGCGTGGAGGGTGGGGCATGGTTTCTCCCCGCACCAGAAAAGCGCCGGCATTCCCCTCACCAGGACAGCCCTCCCGTCCTCAAGTTCCACGACCTCCACCTCCTCAGGTTTTTCTATCCTTATGCCCCAGCCGGACGCAATGACCGCAAGCTCCCTCAGCTCCCTCTTTCTCGGCCTGTAACGCCTTCTGATCTCCATCCGCCCCCCAAATCGCCTTGCGCTCCGGGCTAATTTGAGTTCCGGCCTTTTTGGGCGGCTCGCCCAGGCGAAGGTCTCAGTTCCCTTGGGAAGAACGGAAGCCTGTCCCTGCCCCGCTGTCTGGAGCAGCAGGGTTAAAGAGGGCTGGTGATTAAGGTAAATTGCCGGGTGGAGGATTTGCAGGAAAAATTTGACCACACAACATTCCTCTCTCCCTTCACTTGGAGGTATGGGAGTCCGGAGATGAGGAGGATCTTTTCGGAGAGGGAGCGCCGGGCCACCTGGAGAAGGATATGGGTGGCGCTGGCGGAAAGTCAGTTCAGGCACGGATTGATAACAAGGAAAGAACTGGATGATCTCAAGTCGAAGATGGGCGCTGAGCACGTTGATGTGGAGAAGGCGCATGAGGTGGAGAGGGAGACCAGACATGACCTCATGGCCGAGATAAGGGTATACGCCAGCCAGTGCCCCGCCGGCGGAGGAAAGCTGCATCTCGGCGCGACCTCCATGGACATCGAGGACAATGCTGATGTGATCAGGTTTAGCGAGGCCCTTGAACTCATCATCACCAGAATTGTGAACTGCCTCGATTCGCTTTCCAGGCAGATAGAAAGATACGCTGACACGCCATGCATCGGATGGACCCACCTCCAGCCGGCAGAGCCCACGACCATAGGCTACCGGCTTGCCGGGTACGCCCAGGACCTGCTGATGGACCTCAAGAACGCCGAGAACCTGCTTCACGGGTTTATGAGGGGGAAGGGAATGAAGGGAGCGGTTGGGACATCGGCAAGCTTCGTCCGTCTCCTTGGAAGCACAGCTAAGGCGAGGCTGATGGAGGCCCAAGCCATGAAATCCCTGGGGATTGAGCCCTTCCCCGTGGCCTCCCAGACATATCCAAGAAAGCTCGATTACCTCATTCTCTCGGTACTTGCAGGAATTGCCCAGAGCGCATACAAGTTCGGCCTGGACATAAGGCACCTCCAGTCCCCACCGTACGGGGAGCTCTCGGAGCCCCTGGGGAGGTCACAGGTCGGATCTTCCGCAATGCCGTTCAAGAGGAACCCCATAACCTCGGAGAGGATGTGCTCCCTTGCGAGGTACGTATCCGTGCTTCCGCAGGTCGCGTGGGAAAACGCAGCGCAGATGATTTTCGAGAGGACGCTTGACGACTCCGCCAACAGAAGGATAATAATGCCCGAGGCATTTCTCGCAACGGAGGAGTGCCTCATCCTGTACGATCACATCGCGGGGGGCCTGACGGTCCACGAGGAGATGGTTGCCAGAAACCTACGCAGGTACGCCCCGTTCGCGGCAACGGAGCCCGTCCTGATGAGGCTCGCGCAGCTGGGCGAGGACAGACAGCTCATGCATGAGAGGCTGAGGAAGCTGTCCCTCGCAGCTTGGGAGAGGGTGATGAGGGGGGAGGAGAATCCGCTTCCAAGGATGATGAAGGATGACAGCGTCATAGGATCAAGGATTTCCCCGAAGGAAATCGACGAGCTCATGAGGCCAGAGGCACACATCGGCGACGCTCCGGAGAGGTGCAGGGAGTTAGTTAGAAGGTACCTGCGCCCCGTCCTGGCGAGATACAGGAAGAGAATTGGAAGGAGAAAGCCCGTTGTGTTCTAGCCGGGTGGTGGTTTGGCAAAGCTGATGGATGGGAAGGCCCTGGCAAGGAGGATCAAGGACGAGAGCGCTGCGAGGATCTCGGAATTCAGGAAGAGGGGCGTGGAGCCGACCCTGGCGGCCGTGCTGGTCGGGGATGACCCGGCCTCGCTGGTATACATCAACGGAAAGCGTGAGGACTGCGGGGAGGTCGGGGTGAGGTTCGTGCTGCACGAGCTTCCTTCGTCAGTGAGGCAGGAGAACCTGATAAAGCTGATTCAGGAGCTGAACGAGGACCCCTCGGTTCATGGGATAATAGTTCAGCTTCCCCTTCCATCACACATTGACAGAAAGAGGGTGTTCTCCGAAATAGATCCATGCAAGGATGTTGACGGCCTCACCCCGACCAACGTTGGCAGGCTCTGGCTGGGCGACTACACGCTTGACGGATCCCTTCTGCCGTGCACGCCAAAGGGGATCATCAGGCTCCTCGATGAATACGAGATAGAGCTCGAGGGAAAAACCGCCGTGATAATAAACAGGAGCGATCTCGTCGGAAAGCCGCTCGCAAAGATGCTGCTCGACCGGAACGCGACAGTGATCATGTGCCACTCCAAAACCCCAGATCTGAAAAAGCGCGCAGCGGAGGCCGATGTCCTGGTTGTGGCTGTGGGCAGGCGTCCCGCTTTTTCGGTCGGACCGGACATGGTGAAGGAGGGGGCAGTTGTTGTGGACGTGGGCATGAACCGCATCGAGGGAAAGCTCATGGGTGATGTGGATTTCGACGATGTGGAGAAAAAGGCCTCATTCATAACTCCGGTGCCGGGCGGGGTTGGGCCGATGACCCGTGCGATGCTCATGGAAAACCTGGCGATAGCGCTCGAGCTATCGGAAGGATGACCTTGAAATCCTGGATGAGGGAGAAACTCAAGGGGATGAGGAAATCCCTTACTGAGGAAGAGGTCCGCGAGAGGAGCCGGAGGATCAGGGAGCTGCTTTTTGGGCTCCCCGAGTTCTCATCCGCAAGTGTCGTTTCATTCTACGTATCCAAGCCCGGCAGCGGAGAGGTATCAACGTTGGAGATGATAGAGGAGGCCTTGAAGGCCGGAAAGCGCATGCTGGTCCCCTATGTTGAGGCTGGAAGGATATTTCTGGCGGAGATCGCAGACCCCGGGAGACAGCTCTCCCCTGGCGCGTTCGGCATCCCAGAGCCGCCTCGGGAGCTGAGGAGGCCAGCTCCCCTGAGGGATGTTGATCTCGTTGTGGTCCCGGGGCTCGCATTTGACCTCAGGGGCAACAGGCTGGGGCACGGATTCGGATATTATGACGGGCTTCTCAGGGAGATCTCATCCGCAAATCCAGCCGCGAGGTTCGCGGGGCTGGCGTACGATTTTCAGGTTCTGGACGAGATCCCGAGCTCACCGCATGACGTTCCGGTGCACTTGGTTGTAACCGAGACACGGGTGATAAGAGCGCGCTGCGGATAGCATCACAAACCGTTTTTACCCCGCGCTCAGATTTCACACTGGTGTTATGGGCTCGAGGTACGCGGAGGTTGGGGTGGACGTGAGAAAGAGGGGCATCGAGAGCTTCCGCCCCGCCCTGGAAAACCTGCTCCCGGGGGCGTTTTGCGCCGTCATAGGCGACCCTTTGTCGGAAAAGAGGGGAATAGTTCTGCACACGGACGGAGCCGGAAGCAAGCCCGTTCAGAGCTATCTGCAGTGGAGGGAGACAGGGGAGAAGGAATGGTTTGGAACGCTCGCTCAGGATGTTCTGGCTATGAACGTTGATGATGTGATATGCGTTGGCGCAGCGCCGCAGGGCTTCGTCGATTACGTGGCGATAAACCCGATCAGGGTCCCGAAGGAGGATGTGCTGCGGGGGCTGAGCGCCTGCTTCAGCGAATGCATCTCCATGCTGAGGAGATACGGTGTTAGGCTGCGCTTTGCGGGCGGGGAAACAGCAGATCTGCCCGATCAGGTGAGGACTCTTGATGTGTCCGGAACCGTGAGCGCATCGGTCGAGCTCGCCAGGGCCATAACGGGTGCGGGGATAAGGCCCGGGGATCTCATAGTTGGCCTCAGGAGCGGCGGCAGGGCGAAGTACGAGAAAAGGGAAAACAGCGGAATAATGTGCAACGGAATAACGCTGGCGAGGCACTGTCTCATGAGAAAGGAATACGGGAGGAAGTATCCTGAAACGGTGGAGCCGGGAACAAGGGGCTACTTTGGAAGGTTCGGGGCGGACGAGTATCTGGAGCGGCTCGGAATGTCGGTGGGGGAGGCTATACTCTCCCCGACCAGGATTTTTGCACCGGTCGTGCTGAGGATCATTCAGGCTGCGGGGGAGGGGGTCTCGGGTCTCGTCCACAACACCGGAGGGGGGCTGACGAAGTGCCTCAGGCTCGGCAGAAACATCAGATACGTTAAGGATGAGCTGCCCGAGCCGGACCCGATATTCCTCCTCATCCAGGAGGAGGGGAGGGTGAGCTGGAGGGAGATGTATCAGGACTTCAACGTGGGGGTTGGGTTTGAGGTGATCGTGAGGAGGGATGCGGCGGATGAGGTTCTGAGCGCTGCAGAGAGGTTTGGGCTTGGCGCCAGGGTGATCGGAAGGTGCGAGAGGGGAAGTGGAGGAAACAGCCTAATTATAAGTGCGCAGCACGGAAAGTTTGTGTACAGGTGATGGCGTGGGTTCTTACAGGGCCAGAATAGAGGTCAGGCTGAAGGAGGGCTATCTGGACCCCGAGGGGGAGACGGTTAGGAGGGCGCTGTTGGACCTGGGATACACGGTTTCCCGCGTTGGCGCGTCCAGGGTTTATGAGATAAGATTTTCCGCGTCCTCGCCCGAGCAGGCTAAGAAAATGGTTGACGAGATGTGCAGGAGGCTCCTTTCCAACCCGGTGAAGGACGAATACACTTTTGAGATAACAGAAGAGGGGTGAGGGAGATCTTCAGGAGGGCGGAGCTTCCGTTTGAGCTTTACGAGGCCGAAATACTGGGCGCAAGGGATGATGATCTGCTCAGGATAAGCGATGAGCTCGGGCTCGCCCTGAACCTGGAGGAGATGCGGGCCTGCAGGAAGTACTTTTTGGGTGAGGGAAGGAACCCCACAGACGTTGAGCTCCAGACAATAGGACAGACCTGGTCGGAGCACTGCTATCACAAGACCTTCAAGGGGAGGATAAGGGTCAACGGCAGGGAGGTCCGCCTTTTCAGGGACTTCATATACGGTGCCACGAGGAAGCTTTCCCCGAGCTGGTGCATCTCGGTTTTCGAGGACAACGCCGGCATAGTGTCCTTCGAGAGGGGCTACGGGATTGCGGTGAAGGTGGAGACGCACAACCACCCCTCCGCGATAGAGCCGTTCGGGGGAGCCGCGACCGGGGTCGGAGGCGTGATAAGGGACATCCTGGGCGTTTGGGCAAAACCGATAGCGAACATAGATGTGCTCGGATTCGGACCCCTCGACTACTCCGGCGCGCTTCCAGCCGGCATGAAGCACCCGAAGTACATCTTCAGGGGAGTGGTGGCTGGCATAGGAAGTTACGGAAACAACATGGGGATCCCGACGGTTGCGGGGGGGATATACTTTGATGAGAGCTATGTGGGGAACCCGGTCGTGTACTGCGGCTGCGTTGGCATTCTGCCGGTAAGGAAGTACGTGAAGAGGACCCGCCCGGGAGATCTCGCGGTCCTTGTTGGTGGAAGAACCGGGAGGGACGGGATACACGGCGTCACATTTGCCTCCGCGGAGCTAACCGAGAGGTCAGAGGAGATTCACAGGCCCGCCGTTCAGATACCTGACCCGATTCAGGAGGAGAAGATGAAGAGGGCGGTCCTGGAGGTGAGGGACAGGGGGCTCGCATCTGGCATAACGGATCTGGGCGGAGGGGGGCTCTCATGCGCAGCCTGTGAGATGGCGAACAGGTCCGGATGCGGCGTTGTTGTGGAGCTGGATAGGGTGCCGCTGAAGTACGAGGGGATGAGGCCGTGGGAGATATGGATATCCGAGTCGCAGGAGAGAATGCTCCTCTCGGTTCCCGAGGAAAAAGTGGATGCCGTGCTCGGAGTTTTTTCTGATGAGGATGTGGAGGCCACTGTGGTCGGTAGGTTTGTGGATGGAAAAAGGGCGCGCGTTCTGTACAGGGGGCACGAGGTTATGAACCTGGACCTCGGTTTTCTCTTTTCTCCCCCCCTTCCGGAGCGGGAGGTCAGGCCGTGGCAGGCCAGGACCTCAGAGCCCCGTATCAGGGAGCCGGAGGACCTTGGAAAGGCTTTCCTCAGGCTTCTCTCCTCACCCAACATCGCAAGCAGGGAAGGCGTGGTGAGGACGTATGATCATGAGGTGCAGGGGGGGACCGTGATAAAGCCCCTGCACGGGAGGTACGGAGGTCCGAACGATGCGGCGGTGATAAAGCCCCTGCATGACTCGAACAGGGGAATCGTGATCTCATGCGGAATGAGGCCGAGATACGGGAGGATAGATCCCTACTGGATGGCTGCCTCAAGCGTTGAGGAGGCCATAAGGAACAACACCGCGGTCGGAGGAAGAAGGATTGCGCTGCTCGACAACTTTGTCTGGGGCAACCCGGAGAAGCCTGAGCAGCTCTCATCTCTCCTGAGGGCGTGCGAGGCCTGCCACGACTTCTCCCTGGCCTTCCGCACGCCCTTCATCTCCGGGAAGGACAGCCTGTACAATGAGTCACCCCTGGGCCCGGTTACCCCCACGCTTCTGATAACGGCCCTGGGCATGATAGATGATGTCAGGGGCGCTGTTTCCCTTGAGCTCAAGTGGCCTGGTGACTCGATCTACCTTCTGGGTGGAACCTACCCTGAGCTTGGCGGTTCTGAGTACTACAGGCTGTTCGGCGAGACTGGCTCGAGCGTCCCGATCGTCAGGAGGGAGGAGGCAAAAAAGGTCATATCCTCGGTCCAGAGGGCGATAGCCTCGGGATGCGTTGCAGCCTGCCATGACCTTTCGGATGGGGGGCTGGGGGTGGCAATCGCGGAGATGGTGCTCAGCGGGGATGCCGGGGCGGAGATATCGCTCGAGACAGTCCCGGCGCATGGCGTGGAAAGGAACGATCACATGCTCTTCTCGGAGTCAAACAGCAGATTTCTTGTGGAGGTCAGAAGGGGGAAGGAGAAAAAGTTCGAAAGGCAGCTGAGTTGTGAATTTGGAAGGATCGGAAGGGTGGTCGGTGAAAATCGCCTGAGCGTGAGCTGCCTGGGGGGCAAAAAGATAGAGCTTTCGGGCGGGGCCTTGAGGAGGGCCTGGCTCGGAGGTATGGGGATCTGAGGTGGTGTCGTACGGCCGCGCCTAGGGTTTGCGTGGTGAGGGTTGGCGGCACCAACTGCGACGAGGAGACAAAGATTGCGCTTCAGGACCTGGGCGCGAGGGCCGAGGTAATTCACATGAAAAAACTGGCTGCCGGCGGGCTGGAGAGATTCGATGCCCTCGTCATACCCGGCGGTTTCTCTTACGGTGATCACATAAGGGCGGGTGCGATTCTCGGGAGGGTGGTGCTCAGCTCCATCTCGGAGGAGCTGAAGAGGTTCCTTGAGGGCGGGCGACCTGTGCTGGGGATATGCAACGGTTTTCAGGTGCTGGTGGAATCAGGCCTCCTCCCCGGCTTCGATGGATATGGAAAACAGGAGGCAGCCCTTGCCCTCAACACCTCGGCGAGATACGAGTGCAGATGGGTTCACATCAAAAAGGAAAACAGGGGGCGGTGCGTTTTCACGAGGGGCATAAGGAGGGGCAGGGTGATGTTTATGCCAGTTGCCCATGCCGAGGGTAGATTCGTCTTCGAAAGGGAAAGGGAGAGGGAGCAGCTGGACAGGCTGGTTAAAAACGATCAGCTTGTGTTCAGGTACTGCGACGAAAGGGGCAATTATGCGGACGGACGTTATCCGGTGAACCCAAACGGCTCTTTTCACGACATAGCAGGGATATGCGATCGGACCGGACTAGTGCTGGGGATGATGCCGCACCCAGAGAGGGCCTTTTATGGGATCCAGCTTCCGGACTGGACCTCAAGGAGGCCCAGGCCGAGGTACGGTGATGGAAGGGAGATATTCAGGGCACTTGTGGAGTACCTCAGTGGTTAGCCCCTCTCACCGTATCTCTCAAATGCCGAAACGAATATTAGAAGGGTATTTCCAGTGTTGTAAACCCTGTGAAACTCGTTTGGCCTTATCAGAACAACATCCTTGGGCCCCACAGCCCTCCTCCGCCCCTCATCCGTCTCTATCTCCCCCTGACCCTCCACGAAGAAATATGCCTCGGCAACCGGGTGTGAGTGCCCGGTTGTGTGTTTGCCCGGCTTCAGGATCGTTATGGATGCAACAAAGTGATCGCTGAGCGCCTTGTCGCAAACAACATACCTCTCATCGCTCTTCACAAGCCTGGCATCGGCGAATGCCAGCAGGTAGCTCCTGTGGGATATGTCGTACCAGTCGCCCTCCATGAGGTATCCCATGACCCTCTCGCCACGATCCACGAGGTGCTGTATGAGGGTCCCCGGGGCATCCCTTTTCGTTTCCCGGCAGAACTCGTGGATCACTGGAAAGACGCGCTTCGGGAAGATGTAGAGTCCGACCGCCACGTACTGGCTGAGGGGCGGACTTGACTTCTCCTTGAAATCAGTCAGGGTGAAAAGCCTGCCCGGCGGCGGGTATTCGTCGCTCCCCTCAAACTTGACGGTTCCCATCTGCTCGGCGTTGACGTCCCTCCTGTCCCCAACCCAGTAAACGCCGACCGTGGGATCTCCGGTGTAGCTTGACACGAAGCCCAGCAGCTCGTCTGAGAAATAATTGTCAACGCACACAACCAGGAGATCCTCATCGATGTTCATCCTCTTTATGGCGTCGCTGATCGCCGACACAGCGCCCATCTTCTCCTCTTCCCTCGTGGCCTCCTCGACTATCAGGTTCTTGTATCCGGAGAAATAATCCGCAAACTTCCTGTTCGTGCTTATGAAAGCCTCAAGTCCAGCCTTTTCCAGCTTCTTCAGCACGTGGTCAAGGACGCTCATTTTGCCCTCGACCAGCATGGCCTTTGGTATGTTCTCCCCGATGGGACCAAGCCTTCTGGCGAAGCCCCCGGCAAGCACAAGCGCCTTCATGCTCCGACCTCCATAACTGCGTGGACATTATATTTATTCGCACCGTTTTATAATCATTGGTTCTGCATGGTGCTCGAGAAGCTCGGGATCGCCCTTCAGGGGGCCATACGGAGGATAGCCCGCTCAACACACGTTGGGGAACAGGAGATAAAGGAGCTCGTGAGGGAGCTGCAGAGGGCCCTCCTACAGTCAGATGTGAACGTTGAGCTTGTCTTCTCCCTGACAAAGACGATAGAGAAAAGGGCGCTTGAGGAGAAGATCCCGCCGGGGATGAGCAGAAAGGAGCACGTGGTGAAGATAGTATACGAGGAGCTTTCAAAATTTCTTGGCAAGCCCTCCCAGTTTTCCCCCGAGCCGGGGAAAGTCAAAACCGTGCTCATGGTCGGCCTGCAGGGTTCCGGAAAGACCACGTCGGTTGCAAAGCTTGCAAGGCACTTCAGCAGGAGGGGTTTCAGGGTCGGAGTGGTCTGCGCAGACACATTCAGGCCTGGCGCCTACGAGCAGCTTGTTCAGCTCTGCGCCCCGGCAGGAATTCAGGTTTACGGGGACCCGAAGTGCGGCGATCCAATAAAGCTCGCTTCAGAGGGGGTCAGGCTCATGAGGGAGGGCGGATTTGAGCTCATCCTTGTGGACACCGCCGGCAGGCACAGGAAGGAGGAGGATCTGATGATCGAGATGAAAAACATAGCCGAGGCGATCAGGCCTGACAGGGTCATACTTGTGGTCGACGCGACGATCGGCCAGCAGGCGCGCGAGCAGGCGAAGGCGTTCAAACAGGCGACGGACATCGGAGGCATCATCGTCACGAAGCTCGATGGAACAGCAAAGGGGGGAGGTGCGCTCTCAGCGGTGGCGGCCACCGGTGCCACGATAGACTTCATCGGGGTTGGGGAGCACACAGATGACATCGAGCCCTTCGTCCCAGAGCGCTTCGTGGCGAGGCTTCTGGGCATGGGGGACCTTGAGACGCTCCTGAGGAAGATCAAGGATGTCATACAGGCCGGGGAGGCTGAGGAGGCCGATGCAAGGGCGATACTCAGCGGCAAGCTTACCCTTAGGGACGTTTACAGGCAGCTGGAGGCCATGAGCAAGATGGGGCCGCTGAAGAAGGTCATGCAGATGCTTCCGGGGGTGGGGGCCTCTCTGCCGGAGGAACAGATGAGGGTGGGTGAGGAAAAACTGAAGCGTTTCAAGGTGATAATGCAGTCCATGACCCCCGAGGAGCTGGAGAATCCGAAGATAATCAACTCATCCAGAATAAGGAGGATCGCAAGGGGCTCCGGAACAAGCGAGGCCGATGTCAGGGAACTCCTGAAACAGTACGAGATGGTAAAAAGGATGTTGAAGATGTTCGGAAAGGGAAGGGGGCTTAAGGCAGGGCCGCTTGCCAAGCTGATGAAGGGCGGACCCGGTGCCCCAGGGACACCTTATAATAGATAGAGAAATAATTTGAATCGGCGTTGCCGGTGAGGTCTTATGGCCAGAAGGTCCAAGGGATTGAAAAGCAAAAGCAGGAAGAAGCTGACGAAGCACCCAAGGGAGAGGGGGGTGAGTCCACCGAGCAGGTCGATTCAGGAGTTCCCCGTGGGCTCAAGGGTGACGATAGTGATAGACCCTGCGGTTATAAAGGGTCAGCCCCACCACCGCTATCATGGGAGGGTAGCCGTGGTGAAGGAGAGGAGGGGCAGGGCCTATGTGCTGGGGCTTAGGGACGGGGGGAAGGAAAAGATAATTATCTCCAGGCCCGAGCATCTCAGGATGGTGGAGCAATGATAGGGAAAAGGGTAACCGCGGAGAAAAATGTGACGCTTGCCGCGGTGAGGGAGATACTGGAGCGCAGGAAGAAGGAGGGGGAGGAACTGGAATACGGCCAGAGGCTCACGTACGACTATGCCCAAAAGTTCACAAAGCTCGACTCAAAGAAGGCCGAGGAGCTCGTGGGAAAGCTGATGGAGCTCGGGCTGAAGGAGCACCAGGCCGTTATGGTCGCTGATTTCATGCCGGAGAGGAAGGAGGATATCGACCTCATCTTTTCTAAGGAGAGGACGAGGTTAAGCGAAGAGGAGTCAAAAAAGGTGCTGGAGCTTCTGGACAGTTACAGGAAGTAGGCACGAAAAGGGGGAGGCTGTCTTTTTGGAGAAGAGGTATGAGGACAGGGGGATAGTACTGGATTTTCTCCCGCAGGGGAATCCAAATGATCCAAGGCCGATCCACCTGAGGGAGCCGGTCGCCCAGATAGTCGGCGACACCTTCTTCACCCTTCTGGAGGTCGTTCCCAAGGAAGGGGTAACTTTCTCGCCCAGGGAGGTCGTGTTCATAGGGAAGGGGGAGAGGGACAAGGTGGACAGGATAAAGCGGAGGATAGGGTACGAGGACCTCACAGCCGCGGCAAGGGCGGAGCTCC
>Ga0078972_1006583_pt1 | contig 27273 bp, 19 predicted proteins | sample YelNatPaOPGAMG01_FD_67568 | JGI IMG/M metagenome (GOLD analysis project Ga0078972, IMG submission 67568) | Hot spring thermophilic microbial communities from Obsidian Pool, Yellowstone National Park, USA - OP-RAMG-01 (SPADES assembly) (version 2) | ecosystem: Environmental > Aquatic > Thermal...
CCATCCCCAATTCCTTCATGAGTAGCACCAGGCGTTTCATTTCCGACAGATCTTCCACCAATTCGTCCGGAGCCGCAGTTCCACAACCGCCCCGAATCCCCTCGTACAGGGAAATTCTCGCTCCAATAATAAAATCAGCGTGGGTCGATGCGGCCCGAATTTCACCGTAGCTTTCCCGTAAAAACCTCGTACGATCCTCGAAGGAACCACCCCAACCATCGGTCCGAATATTCGCGGGCCGTAGCATCTCCGCTCCAAAATAGCCATGGCACATTTTAAAGTCGATACCATCGGCCCCCGCTTCCTCTACCATCCGGGCGGCTTCCACAAACTTTCGCTGTATAACCTCAATTTCCTCGGTTTTCAACAGCCTCGCTCCTGTGGTGCCCCCTTCGTATAAGGTCGTTGGTACCGTGCCCGCGCTACCCTTTCTTCCAGAATGGGTAAGCTGAACCAAAAGAATGCCTTCGGGGTTCGCCGATTTATACGAACCCACCAGACGTTTAAAGGCATCTAAATTCCGCCGTTCCAATAGTAACTGGTTTACCCGGGCTAAGCAGTCACCCACCACCGATACCGCTTCCACTACCGCGACCCCCCAGAGCCCACGTCCGAGGTTGGCATACCGTTTTAGGGTCCTCTCCGAAGGCCGGCCACCATCTTCGCCATCGTTACCCTCCATGGGTTGAGCTACAAACCGATTTGGCGCGGTACGGGCCCCGATGGACGTTGGGGTTCGAAGTATGGACGGTAGGTCGATCATTACAGCTATCCCTCATTATTGGTTTGACTAAGTATCGCAACATCTGTTTAGTTGCATGCAAGTATTTTAAATCCGATTTGTATAGTTCGTCAAGAAAAATTGAATAAATTACTCTTCCCGGATTATCCGTCTTAGGAGAGTGACCAGATTTCCATCCAGGCGGCCCCGGACCGCTTCGTCTTCTAAAATAGCTAGGGCCTTTTCCAGGGGAACAGCCTTTTTATAGGGCCGATCCGAGGCGGTTAGGGCATCGTAAACGTCGGCCACCGCGAGGATTCTCCCCTGAAGGGGTATCTGGTCTCCCTTCAGTCCGTCGGGATACCCCGTACCGTTGAGCATTTCGTGATGGGTTTTAACGTAGAGGGGAATGCCTTCGTATTCCCGGGGCCAGGGGATCCGTTTAACGAATTCGTAGGACCGAACCACATGCCGTTCGATTTCAGAGCGTTCTTGGTCGTTAAGGCTCCCCTTTCTAATCCGTAAGTTCGCGATTTCCATCTCCGTCAACAAAGGGATTGTTTCATCGTTTATACCCACGGATCGGGGAATGGGAGAATTGAGAATCCTCGAAATACTATTTTCCGGATCCTCTGGGGTAATCGAGGGTTCGTTCAAATGCTCAATAAGCTTGGTAATTTCTAGGAGTTCCGCGATATGACGGTCCCGCTCCTCGTCCAACAATCGAACCGTGTCGTTGTCCAAATCGCCCCGGCGCCGCGCATAATCGAATTCAAGCGAGCGGCGAAGATACTTAAGCCGAAGCTGGAGTTTCTCCAGATCCTCGGGGTACAGTTTCTTAGCCTTTAAAAAAATTGAGGGATCGATGTACACCTTCCCGAAGTCGTGCAACAGTCCGGCGTATTCAAGTTCCTTAATTGCGGTTTCGGAAAAACGACAGGGAATTCCAGCGCTCCTATCCTGATCGTTTAAACCCTGGGCAATTTGAACGGCGATCCGAGCCACCCGGTACGAATGACCGCTAGTAGCGGGGTCCCGTTCCTCGACTGCCTCGACTGCGGCTAACACAAACTGTTCAAACTGGTTAAGAATCCTTTTTATCATGGCCGCGTTTTCCAAGGCTATCGCCGCTTGGGCCGCCACGGCTTCCATTAGTCCTTCGTACCTCTTTTTAAAGGGGACGACTATCGTATCAAAATCTTCAAGGGTCTTAAGGAGTATTGTATCCGGATCAAGCTCGTAATTCTTACCGTTTTCTTTTGAATTGATAAGCTGAACCACCCCGACAATCGCCCCCGTGTGATCGGTCATGGGAACTATCAGCATGGATTTGGTCCGATACCCGTGGGCCAAATCGAAGGAGTCGTTAAAACTAAAGGGAAGGGAGGGATCGAGATGATACACATCGTCTATATTTAAGGTTCGACCGGTTAATGAAACGTACCCCGCGATAGACCCCGTAGTCCTCGGCATAGAATATTCCTCGTAGGGCAGGTCCATAGAAATAGTCCGGGAGTATTTAAACCGTAGCAGAGCTGAATTTTGGTTTTCTTCTACCAGGAAGATGCTTCCCGCATCGGCTCCGGTTATATGGCGGCTCACGTCTAAAATACGACGTAAGAGACGGTCCGTATCCCGTTCCCGCATCAATTCACGACCAATTTCTATCAACAGTTCCTGATCGTGGAACGCGTCCCGCATTTCATCGAAGGTCGGCGTAATATCCATATAAAATCCTATCCGTACTTGACGCAATACGCAAGCCCTTTTTCCCTTTTCTTTGGTTCTACAGCCTCTCCATTTCCAACCTTGTCCTTTCCATCAGGTCCCTCGTGGCTTCCCGTTCCAATAGCTGTGGATCCGGATACTGGGGTTGTCCAATTTTCATTAGGATAGAATGACCAAGAAGAAAGCGCAGAATACCTCTTTTTCGTTTTTTAAAACGTATCCTTATGGGAACGATCGGTACCGCCGCATCCACAGCCAACTGGAAAGCGCCCCGCTTAAAGGGCCGCAGGGTATCGTCAAACCTAACCAACTCTCCCTCGGGAAACACATGGATAAACCGATGGTTCCGTAACAGTCGGGATAGCTCGTAAAAAAATATTCGTCCTTCGGTCAAATTTGTTGGAATGGGAACACTACCCAGGGCATTCACCAAAAAGCCCGTGATAGGTTGTTTAAAATTATCGGGGATAGAGGTGAATATCGGTTTTTTGGGGAAGACTGATAGACCGATCATAGCGGAATCCAAGGGATGTACGTGATTGGCCACCAAGACGGCTCCGCCTTTTTTGCTGACCCTCCGTAGAATAGATCGATTTTGTATCCGTAACCGAAAAACAAACGCGCAGTACAGCCAAAGAAGGGGAATAGCCATGACATAATAGAAAAGGATAGAAAGCAATCGCGTCGGAATCCCCTTATTTATACGTCGTTTATAATCCCACCCTACCCCCTGTTTTTCTATCATCTTTGTTTGCCCATCCTGACGAGCCAAATTGAACATTTGTTCTGCCTTACGGATTGAATGTTCAAGCCGGTAGACCCGGGCCCGTTGACTATAGGCGGCCTCCATTTCCCTCCGTTTCTCGGGATGCTCAATCCAGTAATCGATCTTTTTAGCCAAATCATGACTATTACCGGCTCTGAAAAGACTTCGTTCATCCAGGGCAAACTGGCCGGTGGCGCTTTTTCTACTATCCGAAATGACCGGAACCCTTCCGCACGCGATGGCTTCCAGACAAGCAATGGCTTCTATTTCCGCGTCCGCCGTGTGAACGTAAAGATCGCAGGATTGGATAAGGGCGATAAGATCTTCCTGCTTGTAAAACCCAAAGGTAGGAGGATTTGAAAGCTCCGAAGCCAACTTCCGGAGTTTTTTTTCTAAGGGACCCGCACCGGCTAGATGCAGTTGAATTCGGGCTTCGTATCGGGACTGCTTAATCGCTCGGATCAATACATCCTGTCGTTTTTCCGGCGCGAAACGGCCAATCATAAGAATGTGAAAGTATTCGGAGGGAATCCGGGGTTGTTCCGAAGGGCGGAAGGCCGCCGCGACCCCGTTTGAAATGATGTGCAGTCTTCCCTTGTAGCGATGTTTAACCAGCTCCCGGGCTATAAAAGGGGAAGGACAGTGGATATGCTCCACATGCCGATAAAAACGAAAACGGTAATATCGATACAAAAACGCAGCTACCGGTGCACCCCAGGCGCCCAAGCCCGCGCCATAGGTAACATTCTCCGGTTGGGAATGGAAGGCCGCCGTAACCGCTATGCCCATTTTTTTGGCCAGTTTTACCCCTTTTCGAGACACCTGCCAGGGCATAAAAAAATGGACCACATCGGCCCCTGAAAAGGCTTCTGTCATCACTTTTTTATCGTACTTCGCAAAGACCATGGACTGCTGGTGGGCCACCGGTGTAACCAAGGGAATATAATGTTCCTCCAGACCGTACATATCGGGTCCCAGGACCCCAACACTCACAATCCGAACCTGATGCCCCCGTTCTCGGAGGGCTTCCACAAACCGGTAGGCGGTGATGGTTGTACCATTGGTCAAAATACCATAATTATCGATTACAAAAACTATGATCATGGGATTCTCTTTTCTTTCTGTCTACGGGGTGTATTCTCAATTCCCCTTAAAGCCGGGGCCCCAGTTTCCCGGGGCCCCGCGGAGCAGGGGTCTTACCGGTCCTTTACCCGCCTAATGGCATCCAGAACCCGGGGGGGCGTTAGGGGGAGTTCCCGAACCCGAGCCCCGGTGGCGTTGTACAGAGCGTTGGCGATGGCGGCCAGGGGTGTATCGATGCCGATTTCTCCCACCGATTTGGCACCAAAGGGCCCCGAGGGTTCGTAGCTTTCGGCGAATTCGACCGTAAGCTTGCCCACGTCTTCCCGGGATGGGATAGTGTAGGACATGAGGGAATTGGTAAGCATGTGGCCGTTCTCCGAATAGCGGACGTCCTCGTACAGGGCCATCCCGATACCCTGTAGTAGGCCCCCTTCGACCTGGATTTTGGCCAGGTTGGTGTTGATGGGGGTTCCGCAATCCACCACCGCCACGTAGTTTCGTACGTCTATTTTACCGGTTTCGGTATCCACGTCGATTTCCACAAAGGCGGCTAAATAGGGGGGCGGAGACTTTTCTCCCGAATAGGAGCCCGAGGTAGCAATGGTCTTCATTTTCGCGCCGTTGTGGTACAGCGTATCGTAGCTAAAATCCCTAAGGCTTACGAGTTTTTTCCCTTCATCGGTAAGGAATTCCCGGTCCTTAAAAACCACCCGTTCAGGATCCAGTCCATACTTATCCGCCACCGCGTGGCGTAGGGCTTTTTTCATCTCCTGGGCGGCCTTTAGAACCGCGTTACCCGAAACGTAGGTGGTACTGGAAGCGTAGGCCCCCACGTCGTAGGGCGTATGGTCCGTGTCGGAGGCGTACACCACCATATCTTCCAAGCCTACTCCCAATTCCTCCGCGGCTATTTGGGCCAGGATAGTATCGCTTCCCGTTCCCAGGTCGGTGGCCCCGATATGGAGCTTGAAAAACCCATCATCCTGGAGTTCCAAATTCGCCGAACCCATATCGATCAGGGGAATTCCGGAACCCTGCATGGCGATGGCCATCCCTTGGGCGCGGACGATACCGGGGGCCACTTCGTAAGCCAGTCTACGGGGGTTATAACCCAGCAGTTCGGCCCCCCGGCGGACGCAATAGTCAAGTTTGCACGACTCGACTATCATTTCCACACCCTCGCCCCCCTCGCCCATGATCTTGAAAACCTCGCTGGTTTCCCCTTCCTTGATCATGTTGATTGTACGCAGTTCCACGGGGTCCATTCCCATTTTGTGGGCCAGTTCATCGATCGCCGATTCCAAGGCGAAATTCCCCTGGATTGCCCCGTAGCCCCGGAAAGCCCCGGCGGGAATTTTATTGGTGTAAACTATTTTACCGCCGAACTTCGCGGCTTCGATTTTGTTGTACAGCGGGAGGGTCTTGGAACCCCCAACCATAAACACCGTCAGCGCGTGTTCCCCATAGGCCCCCGTATTCGACAGGACCTGCATATCGATGGCCCGTATTTTACCATCCCTCCGGGCGCCGATGCGAACCGTAAGCCGCATCTGGTGCCGGGTAAAGGTGGACTCAAAAACCTCCTTTCGGGTCATCACCACCTTGGCGGGCTTACCGGTTTTAAGGGTGACAAGGGCGGCGTAGGGTTCCACGTGAACCACCTGTTTACCCCCAAAGCCGCCGCCGATACGGGGTTTTTGAACGCGAATATTCTTTAAGGGCAGATGGAGGGCCAGACCCATCAAACGGCGGGTATGAAAGGGATTTTGCGTCGAGGTTACCACGTTCAATCGGCCTTGAAGGTCCAGGTAGGTAAAGGCCGTGTGGGGTTCCAGGGCCACGTGGGCCTGGGCCTGGGTGTAGTAGGTCTCCTCCACCACAAAATCGCACTCCTGAAGTACCCCTTCCACGTTCCCGATTTCCATATCGTAGGCCGCGGCGATATTCCGTTTTGGCTCAAAGCCGATGGGAAACATATCGTGGATTTCCGGCTCCGGGTGGATAACCGTGGGATTATCCGCCGCAGTCTCAAAGTCGAGGACCGCCGGTAGAACCTGGTACTCCACCTTTACCAGAGCCAAGGCCTGTCGGGCCGTTTCCTCGTCCACTGCGGCCACGACCGCCACCTCGTCCCCCACGTACCGAACGTAGCGATCTAGAATGAACTTATCGTGGGGCGAAGGTTCCGGATTCCCCTGGCCCGCCCGGGTGTAGGGGATCCGTTCCACATCCTGATACGTAAGAACGCACTCCACCCCCGGAAGTTTAAGGGCTTCTGAAGGGTCGATGGAAAGTATTTTAGCGTGGGCGTGGGGACTGCGGAGGATTCGTACCACCAGGGCGTCCGGTGGAGCCAGATCGTCGGTGTAGGCGGGCCGACCCGTCACGAGCCCCTTTCCATCAATTTTAGGCCGGCTTTTGGTTACTTCGCTAAATTGATTCGCCATGGCTTACCTCCAGATACTTTTTAACCGCCCGCAGTTGTCCCTCATACCCGCTACAACGGCACAGATTTCCCGCCAGATAGTGCTTCATCGTGGCTTCGTCGGGGTTGCCCAGTTCCCGTTTCATCGCCAGGACCGTGATGGCAAAACCGGGGGAGCAAAATCCGCATTGGTCGGCCCCCTCGGCGGTTAGAAAATCGGCGAACTGGGCCGCCTCTTTTTCCACGCCCCGGATGGTGGTAATTTCCCGTCCATCGGCGCGGAGGGCTAAAAAGGAACAGGAGGGTATCGGCGTTCCGTCCAATAAAACCGTACAGACGCCGCAGTTCCCCGTATCGCACCCCTTCTTAACCTCCACGTAACCCGCCTTCCGCAGAACCTCCGTCAGCATATCGCCGTATTCTATTTCCAGGGTCCGTTTTTGACCGTTGATCGTCACGGTGATATTCATGATCGAACCTCCAAGATAGCGCGGCGGATTAAAACGGGGGCCACGGCGGATCGGTACGCCTCGTCACCCCGAATATCCGCCCCAAAGTCCAGCTCCTGGGCCGCCGTATCCGCCGCCCTTTGGATATCCCCATCGGAGGGCTGGGCTGTCGACCCCAGAAGGGCCCCCGCGTTTTTGGCCAATTTGGCCATCCCCGGCCGGGCTCCCAGAACCAGACGCCATTCGGTTCCCGTAAAAGCCGCCGCGGCGTTGAGAATGGCCAGATCGGTTTTTGTTTTTCGAATCGATGTAAAAGCCCCCCGAACACCCCGCTCATCGATTAGGATCTTTTCGATAAGGAGGGGGGAGGAACTTTTATGTTCCAAATAGGATGCAAAGTCCATTTCACCGGTCTTGTACAAGACGACCCGGGCGTTCAGGGCCAACAGCAGGGTGTTTAGATCCGAAAATCCGTACCGACCCCCGACCGTCCCCCCGACGGTTATCAGGTTCCGCATAGGAACCCCCACGATAGGCCCCACCACGGTCTTAAAAAGGGACCCGTAGGATTTTTCCAACACCGCCGAAAGTTCCACGTCCCGAAGTGTGGTCATGGCCCCCAGCTCGATCTTTCCCTTTTCCGTACGAATGTACCGCAGGTCCAGGGTTGATAGATCCAGGGCCGTTTCTATAACCCGGGAACCGAGGCGGATCCAGGTTCCCCCCGCGATGGGGTAGGCCCCCTGGTCCAGCATGGATCGATAGGCCTCATCCAGACTCTTCGGACGGATTATATTTTTTATTTCCATGGGTCCCTCCCGCTTTACCGCAGAACTTCCGAATTAAAGTCCCGAATCAGGGCGTCCAAGCTCGATACCTGATCGTGGAGTCCCCCCCAATAGGCGCGATAATCGTCCCACTGGGAACGCAATTCATCCAGACTCTTGCCCAGTTGTTCAATCCAGGTAAAATATTTCAGTTGATGCACCCGTCGTTTATCCACATGGGTCAGTTCCAACGTATAATCCACCGAAAGATTCATCAACAGATCCAGATCCCGATCCGCTTGCCGGGCCGTGTAGGGACGGCGTTCCTCCGTCAACTCTAGAAGCCGGGAACCGTACAATTCCATGGAGTCGGTAAACACCGTAAGACCGATGTCATTTTCGTCCAACTCGTAGTATTTAGCCGCTTTGATAGTGGCCACCAGGTTCCCTATCCCCGAAATGCCCAACAAATCCAACCGGTCCGCCGTCTCCTGGGGAAGCCCCGCCTCGACCAGGGCCTGGCGACCCGCCTTTTCGTTGAACAGCCGTAACAACCGAATGGCGATTTCGTCATCCACCGCCACGGCCACGTCCGTGTCCCGTAGGTTGTGGATCCAGGGGATATGCTTATCCCCAATCCCTTCGATGCGATGACCACCGAATCCGTTTTCCAAAATGGTGGGACACTGGAGCGCCTCGCCTACCCCCACATGGATTCCGGGGAACCGCTCCTTTAAGTAACTGCCGGAGCCCAGGGTTCCCGCCGAACCGGAGGAATAGAGGGCCAGCGAAAGGTGGGCCCCCCCGTGGCTATCCATGGCGTGGAAAACCTCTTCCATGGCGGGACCCGTGACGGCGTAATGCCACAGGTGGTTCGGCAGTTGGTCAAACTGATTAAAGATCACCGCGTCCGAACGGGTGCGCTGGATTTCGACACACTTATCAAAAATTTCCTTTACGTTGGACTCGCACCCCGGCGTGGCGATGACCTCTTCGGCCATGGTTTTAAGCCACTGGAAGCGTTCCTTGGACATTTCCGCAGGAAGGATAGCGATGGAAGGGCAGGCCAACAACCGGGAGATATACGCCCCCCCCCGGCAATAATTTCCCGTGGAGGGCCACACGGCCTTTTTTGTGGTGGGATCAAAACGCCCGGTAACCAGCTCGGGAACCAGGCACGAGTAGGCGGCCCCCACCTTATGGGCTCCCGTGGGGAACCATTTTCCCACGATCCCCGCGATCCGAGAACGGGTTCCCGTAAGGGAACGGGGCAGTTCCAGATAATTTACAGGTCCAAACAGTCCACCCCGTTCCTTGGGCTCGTTGTGCCAATTAACCCGAAACAGGTTCCGGCTATGGACATCCCACAGGCCAATAGTTTTCAGCTCGTCCTTTATGGACTGGGGAATTTTGGAAGGGTCTCGCATCTGTTCATAGGTGGGAAGCAGAATCCCCTTCTCCTTACACCGTTTGATATTTTCCCTTCTCGCCTTTTCATCTACCCGTACATCGATCATTTATTTCTCCTTTTGGCTGGGCCTTCATAACGCCCTATAAAACTCCGTGGACTTTGAAGGGACCCCTACTGGAGGCCCCGCAGGGCTCCGTTGATATCCTTTAACCCCGAACCCGTAATAAGCACGACCACCCGGGAATCGGTTTTCAGTTCTCCCTTTACCTTGATAAATCCCGCCCACGCGGCGCTGGAGCTGGGTTCGGCGAACAGACCCGCGGTGGAAGCCAGTTCCCGTTGGGCCGCTAAAATTTCCCCGTCGCTCACCGTGACCCCCCGGCCACCGTGGGCCCGCAGTTTGGCCAAGGCGTGATACCCGTTTCGGGGAACATCGACGGAAATTGAATCGGCCACCGTATCGCTAGGCACAGGGTCCCCAAAACCGGTCCCCCGCAGGGCTCGGACGATGGCGCTGGAACCCTCGGCCTGGCAAGCCCACAGGGTAGGCACCCTATCGATCCAGCCCAGCCGAAGGAGGTCCTCGAAGCCCTTGTAGATCCCCGCCAAAATTACCCCATCCCCCACGGGGACAAACAGGTGGTCCGGAACGACAGGGTGCTGAGAAGGTTGACCCAGGTTCCCCCCGAGATCCGCCACAATTTCAAAGCTGACGGACTTTTTCCCCTCTATCGTCAGGGGGTTATACGCGGTGTTTCGAGAGAGGGTTCCCGTTCTCCGACTGTACTCCAGGGATTCGTCAAAGGCCTGGTCGTAGGTTCCATCCACTTCCCGGAGCTCGGCTCCGTACTGGAGGACCTGCACCCGCTTCGCGATGGGGGCCGTTTTGGGTAAAAAGACCGTAATTTTCAGGGCCGCCGCGGCCCCCACCCCGGCCATACTGGAAGCGGCGTTCCCCGTACTCGCCAGAGCGATCTCCCTAATACCCCGGGACCGGGCAAAGGCCCCCACCAGATAGGACGCCCGGTCCTTAAACGAACCCGTAGGTTGGCAGGTGTCGTCCTTGATAAACAAGGCCGGGAATCCGGTTTTTTGGCGGAGCCGCTCGGGCTCCCACAGGGGCGTACGCCCCACCGGTAGGGGGGGGAAGTACCGCTTTTCCACCGGGAAAGGGATATCCCCATCCGATTCCTCCCACTCTCCCTCCCACCGGCACTCCAAAACACCCCGGAGGGGTCTATTCGGCTCCTGCTGAGCGGCACAGGAATCGCAGAGGTACCGCCCCGGTTCGATGGCGTATTTGGTTCCGCATTCCGTACATTGATAAAACCAGCGCACCCTTGCTCCTTTTAAACGGACGCTCCGTCTGTTCCGAGCGTCTCGGTTCTATAATTTCGCCGTTTCCATACCGTAGGGCAGGGCCGCATAAAAGGCCGCGGCCTTCCAAAGGTCGTCCACCCGGGTAACTTCATTAGGGGCGTGGGCTTGGCTCTCGTCTCCGGGACCAAAGCCGATACAGGGGATCCCAAAACGACCCGCCACGGCCACTCCGTTGGTCGAGAAGGTCCACTTATCCACCACCGGATCCGCATCGAACACGGAACGATGGGTTGTGACGGCGGTTTGCACCCAGGGATGATCCAGGGGAAACTTCCATGTGGGGAAGTACAGTTCCTGACCGTATTCCTTTCCAGTCCAACTTTTTATACGGTATTCCGGGAGTACCACGTCCACCTGGTCCACGGCGGCGGCTAAAATCGCGTCCCGAACCTGGTCCATCGCCATATCCTTCGTTTCACCCCAGGTAAGCCGTCGATCCAGGTATAGCAGGGCTTGGTCGGGGACCGAACACTGGGAAGGCCCGTGGACCTCCATTTTAGAGACCACCACCGTGCCCTTGCCCAAAAATCCGTCATCGTCGCTCTTCAATTCCCCGTTGAGCTTTTCCATGGCCAAGGCCGCCCGGGAGGCCTTATAAGCCGCAGAGATACCCCGTTCGGGGGCCGACCCGTGGCATGATAGGCCCTTCAGGTGGACCTCCATCTCCATCCGGCCTCGGTGTCCCCGGTACAGCTTGAGGGAGGTAGGTTCGGTGGACACAAAGAAATCGGGGACAAATTTCTCCTCCTCTATCAGGTACTTCCAGCACATCCCATCGCAATCCTCTTCTATGATGGTAAAGGAAAACCAGACGCTATAATCTCCCGTATACCGCAGGTCCTTGAGGATCCGGCCCGCCGTGATCATGGACGCGGCGCCCCCGGTTTGATCGCTGGTCCCTCGGCCGTACACCAGTCCGTTTTCGATATCCCCCGAAAAGGGATCCCGGTCCCACAGGGATCGGTTCCCCACTCCCACCGTATCGATATGGGCGTCGATTACCAATTTTTTCGGCCCCGTACCGACCCGGCCCAAAAGGTTCCCAAGCCCGTCGATACGGACCTCGTCAAACCCCGCCTGTTCGCAGAGGCTTTTAAGTAGCAGGATACGGTCCTTCTCCTGGTTGCTCATGGCGGGGACCCGCGTGATTTTGGAAAGATTCTGGGCGGTATAGTCCCTGTACGCCCGGGCCTTTTCTCGAATTTCGTTTCCCATAGCATCTTTCATTTTTTAGCCTCCCTTAGTTTTACAGTTCCTTCATCCGTTCCCACAGACGTTGGGTTTGTGTACGGGCCCTTTCGGTGATTGTTTCACCGTCGGCGATCAAAGTCCTATCGCGAACCACGAAACGGCCCGCGACCATGGTGGATCGAACCATCCGGGAGCCCATACCAAAGGCCACGTGGCCGGCCACATTTTCCGACCGCAGGGGGGTCGGCGGGTCGTAGTCCCAGAAGGTTAAATCCGCCTGGTACCCCGGCGCGACGCGGCCGAATTTTTTCCCCGGAAAGTACCGTTCCAGTAAAAGGTTCCCCTTCTGGAGCATCCCTAAAAACGCGTCCATCCAAAGGGCGCCCCCGGCGTCCCGGTGTTTAAAAAAGGCAAAGTTTACTTCTTCCATCATATCAGAGCCAATTCCATCGGTTCCCAAAACGGCGTTCCGATACCCCCCTATCCGCTGGTTGTACCCCACCTGGTTGTTCATATTGGACCGGGAATTGTGGGCTAAAAAGGCATCCTTCCGGTTGATCAGCTCCACCTCCTCATCCGAAAGGTACAGACCGTGGGCAATGATGGTCTTGGGGCCCAAAAGGCCAAAGCGATCCAGTCGGACCACCGGGTCAAGACCAAAACGGTACCGGGAATCCACCGCGTCAAAGCGATCCTCCGCCACGTGGACGTGGAGGCCCCGGCCGGTGGACGAGCACGCCGAAGCCAGGGCCGTCAGGGTATCGTCCCCCAGGGTAAAGGGCGCGTGGGCCCCCATGGCCCCCTCCACCAGGGGATCGGCGCCGGCTTTCCGTTCCTGGTCCACCTTTTTCGCGAACCGTTCGTTTTCCCGGATCCCCGCTTTGGCGCCTTCGGGACCGTTTCTATCGGTGGTCTCGTAGCAGAGGATCCCCCGAATTCCCACGGTTTCAAAACCCTCCCGCAAACGGTCCAAGGATCCGTCAACGGAAGCGGGGCTGGCGTGGTGGTCCACCACGGCGGTTACCCCCAGCAGGGCCGCGTCCATGGCCCCCGCCATACCGCTAGCGGCGACCAGATCCCCATCCAACGCCCGGTCCAAACGCCACCAGAGGTGCTGAAGCTGTTGGGTAAAATCCTTGCTGGGTTGAATATCCACCATCAAACCCCGGGATAGGGCGGAGTAAAAGTGGTTATGGGAACACACGAGCCCGGGGCTCACGTAAAGCCCGGGGGAACACCGTTCGGCCCCGGGGTAACGCTGGGCTAGGGAGGGCCCTACCTCGACAATCCGGTCCCCCTCCACGGCGATATCCGTGGTTTCACCGACCGAGGGGGGGGAAAAATGGAGAAGGCGGACCTTTTCAATCACCATCATAGGGATCCTCCAGGTATAAGGTAGGGATGCTGTTCCACCACCGTCTTGGCTATCCAGAGCATGCCATCCTGGGATGAGCGGTCCTGCCAGGTAGCAAAGGGTAGTCGTTCCACCGGTTGATCTACCCCGGACCGCTGTCGGTACACCAGGTCGGGGGACCGGGGGTTTCCGGAAAACGCGAAGCCCCCGTTGGAACTGGCGCGGAGGGAACCCTCGTCCCGGAACAGGGTTGGCTTGAGCGCGTAGGGCTCCCCGTCGTAGGGGCAGAAGAAGCCGCAATTTCCACACTCGTTGCACAGTTCGTCCACATGGAGGATCTGCAGTTCCTGCGAAAGGGGACCGTCCAAGGGGACCCCGATCACCATGTTAGCCCGGTTCGGGCACACTTCCACGCACCGCAGGCAGGCGGTGGAACAGGTCAGGCACCGTTCGGCCTCCCGTTGAGCAAAGGCCGGGTCCGTCTCGCCGAGGCTTTCAAGGAGCTCTCCCCGGTGGGATAATTTTTCCCAGTCCAAGGGCGGGGGCGCGAATTTTTTCCGCCCCCCTTCGACTTTGGGAATCCCGAGGATAGCCTCGGCGGCCCGACGGCCATCCGCCTCGGCGGATATAATACTCGCCGGTCCCCGGCGGCCATCGCCTACCACAAAGAGACCCGGCACCCGGGTTTCCAGGGTCTGCGGGTCCACCACAGGACGGCCGTGGGGATCCACCTCGATCCCCAGGGCCGTATACAGGTCCCTATCGGGGGTCTCTCCCACCGCCGCCACGATCAAATCGCACTCCACCTCCCAGGTTTTTTCCGTGGGCCGGGGACTCCTGCGGCCCGAGGAATCCGGTTCCCCCAGGGCCATGCCCCGGATGGTCAAAACTCCCCGCCCCTCGTCGGACCCAGAGGATAGAAGGGTGGCCATTTTTTCAGGCAGAGCCAATTCGGTAAATTCGACCCCGTCCGCCAGGGCTAGATCAAACTCCTCCCGGTCTGCGGGCATTTCCCGCAGGGAACGCCGGTACAGCAACCGTACCGTCGGTTTCCCCGGAAGCCGCCTCGCCGCCCGGGCCGAGTCCATGGCCGTGTTGCCGCCCCCCACGACCACCACGGAGGTCTTGTCGTTATAGGTTCTATCGCCCCGGTGAAGGCTCTGTAAAAACGCCAGGGCGTCTACCACCGGAATGCCTTCCCCTTCCAATTTGAGGGGCCGGGGCACCGAAGCTCCAAGGGCCAAAACCACCGCTTGAAACCCCTCTTTTTTTAGAGCCCCCCAGGTTTCCACGCTAAATCGTCCCTGGCTTCCCAAACGGAACTGAACCCCCAGGGCACGAATTCGATCGATATCCTGCTCCAAATCCTCCCGGGGAAACCGGAACCGGGGGATCACGTTCGCCGGCACACCGCCGATTTCATCGGCCTGGTCGAACACCGTAACCCCGTAGCCCCCTTGGGCCACATAGTGGGCGCACGAGAGACCCCCCGGACCGGCGCCAAAAACGGCTACCCGCGGCCCGTTTTCCCCATCCCCCGTGGGCCCCTCCACCGGTATTTGGGCACCCCGGGCCACGTCCAGCTTAACGCGGCGAATTTGCACGGGCCCCTCGTAGTCCACCCGGGAACAGTTGGGCATACACTGGTGATCGCAGAGCAACCCCGTAACATGGGGCAGGGGGTTATCTTCCAAAACAATGCCCAGGGCGGCCTGCTTTTGATTTTCCCCAAAGGCGTGGATATACTGGGGTACCTGTTGATTCGCCGGGCACGCCTGTTCGCAGGGGGCGGCAAAACAATCGGTCACCGGGAGGGGCTTTTGAATCCGGGCTTCCCCCTTCTTGTAATCCCCCCGGTACACGGGGTCCCGGAGGGCCGTTTCGGCAAGGGTCCGCAAAGCCCGGGGATCCGGTCCCGCCGGAATACCGTCCTTGAGGGCCCGCAGGGCCTCCCGCGCCAGGCCTTCGAACCGCAGGTAGCCCCCGGGTTTTAGGATCTCCGTGGCCGCTGTCAAGGGTCCCAGTCCCGAACGGAGGCAATCGTAGGCGTTGTGGGAAGAAACGCCGGCGCAGAAAGAAAAAGCCGCCGGCTTGGTTAGCGCGGAGGCCAATTGGGACGCCAGGGCGGTGGTAATGGGGAATAGGGGTCGGCCGGACATATACCGCTCCGAGCCCGGCAGACGGAGCCCATCGTTGTCGTTGGCCAGGGTGTTGGAAAGTTTTAACCCAAAGCGCCGACCGGCCGCTTGGGCCGTCTTTTGGAGCGATGAAATTAAAGCCAGGGCCCCATCAAACTGTAGGTCCTTTTCAAAGGTGGGCCGCCGAATGATAATCGACGACCACCCCGTGGTATCCAAAATTCGCCGAACCCTGTCGTAGCCCAAAAGGGTGGGGTTGAGTTTAACGTAGGTATCGAAGCCCAGGTCTTTGAGCAGGTACACCCCGATCCGCTCAATTTCGTCGGGAGGACAGCCGTGCATCGTCGAAAGGGTCACCGAATGAACCACCCGCGTTGACATCCCTTGGAGGGCAGTCCGGGCCCGCTGGGTGCCCGCGTCCCCAAAGGCCTCCGCGAAACCTTGAGACCGGAGGGCCCGATCCGTCGCTTCCAGAGCTTGGGTCCACGCAGGAGTCCCTTCAACGTTTTGCATCCCCTGAATAAAAGCGCCCATCTTTTCACCCCGAATTCCCTCCAGGGTGTACCCCACGGACATATTGAACATCAACGGCTGGGGTTTTTGCGAAAGGGCGGCGGCCAACACGTTTAGAACAATCCACCCGTGAAGGTACTCCGAACGGGCCTCCTGGAGGTTCAATTCGGTGGACCATTCCACGTTATATCCCCCATCCAACGCGTCGATGCAGGGTTTTTCGATATCCAGGCTATCGTTTTGTTGAACCGTTTTTAGCTCAAAAACCCGGGCGCCGCAGAGCCACGCGGCCACCAGGTTCTGGGCGGTCTGGGTATGGGGCCCCGCCGCGGGACCCACCGGCAGGCTTAGGCGGGTATCCCCCACCGTATACCCAGGGGATTGGGATTCTAGGGCTATAACCCTATCGGTAAGGCGGGAAGGAATATCAAAAATACTATCCCGCCGTAGCCGTTCACCGATAATGCGACTCCATAGATCATCCATGGACAGGGGTTTCATTACTTTACTCACCGTTTATACCCTTTGCTCCGCGAGATATGGTTATAGAAAACAGGAAAGGCAGGTAGAGGTAGGAGGGCTGTTGAACGTCGATGGAGTACCACATCGCATCATCTCCTGGGCGTTCTAGTATTGTACCCCCTTTTTATGACTTGTCAAACAAAAATAACGCTATTTTGGGTATTCAGAAGCTGTGGGGTACTTCAGCGAAGGTTGGGCGAAGCACCCCAGGGCCGCGATAAAAGCGGTGGTGACAGTGGTGACAGAGGTAGCAGAGGCAACAGTGGCGACGTTATTCTTTTTCGAAGGGGAGCCCCAGCGCGGCGGGGGGCGTGGCGTTCAGGGCCCGCAACACCCTGGAAATATCCCGGCGAACGTTTTCCGGAAGCCGGGCCAAGCTCCGTTCCACCCATTCGGCGTTGCCAATATTGACGAAGAGGAGGGTCAGGATCATCAGGGGGAAGGGGGCAACCTGCAGAACCTGGGAGGGAACCGACGGGAGACTGGGTTGCAGAACCAGGCCTAACCACTGGAGAAGGGCAAAGAGGTAGGCCCCCAAGGCCGCCCGGAAGGGTTTCCATCCGCCAAAAATGGTTATGGAAAGGACTATCCAACCCACTCCGTCCAAGCCAGAAATGGTTCCCTTCCACCCCGCCTTTACGGAGAGCGAGTAGATGGGCCCCGCCAACCCCGCGATGGCTCCCCCCAAGACCGCGTACAGGTACCGTAGTCGGTTTACGTTGGCGCCGCGGACGTAGGCGGCGGCGGGCCGATCGCCGATGCCCCGCAGGACCAGCCCCGGTTGGGTTTTAAAGATAAAAAACCACACCAAAAAGACCAAAATAAAGGATAGGTAGGTCATCACATCTTGATGAAAGAAAAGGGTCCCCAACAGGGGAAGGCGATCGAGTAGGGGAATCGGTTGCTGGGAGAGCCTTGGAGCGACCTGGCCCATGATGGGATTCCCGAGAAAGTAGGAAAGATCCCGACAGAGCAGGGCGAGCACAAAGCCCACCGCCACCTGGGACCGTAAAAGGGTAAGACTGGCGAAGGCCACCACCAGGGAGACCAGGGCGCCAATCGCCGCTCCGGTTAGAAAGCCCAGGACCACGCTTTTGGTAAACAGGGTAACCGCGAAGCCCCCCATGGCGGAAAGAAGGATCATCCCGTTCATCGATAGGTTCAACACCCCTGCCCGTTCGGAGATCGTCTCTCCTATTACGGCGAAAAGAACCGGCGCCGCCGCGGCGAGCACCCCGGCCAAGCTAATTAACAAGGCGGAATCGGTCATGCTTCTTCCTTAGATTTTTTGATAAGCCGAGCTCGTACGCCCTGCCCCAGAATGACAAAGAGGACCAGCGTACCCTGAAGCACCCCGGAAAGGGAGGAATCCAGCTTTAAAACGATAGGAAGCTGGATCGATCCCACGTTTAGGGCCGCGAAAAAGAGGGCCACCGGGGCGGCCAGGCTTGCCCTATAGCCCACCAACATGGCGACCATAAGACCCAGGTACCCGTACCCGCTTGATATAGAAGGAATCAGTCGATGGTACACCGCCGTAACCTGCACGGCCCCCGCCAGGCCGGCGAATAAACCGCAGAGGGCAAAGGAGGCCATCATGTGTTGCCACGTGGGTATACCCAAGATATAGGCCGATTTGGGGTTTTTACCCACCGCTTTAAGTTTTAAGCCGAAATAGGTACCCTCGATCATCCCGTACACCACCAAAACACCCACCACCGCGAATACGATGGTCAGGGGCGTTAGGCGGGAAGACCCCTCCGCAATGGGCATCCACAGGCTCCGGTCAAAGGGCAGGGTCCCGGACATGGACGCGACCCCAGGGCGCTTCCAGGGACCAAAGATCAACCAGAGGTTCAGGGCCACCGCCACAAAATTGAGCCCCAAACCGCCAAAAATCTCGTTCACCCCCCCAAAGGTTTTCAGCGCCCCCGTCAGCAGGGCCCACAGAGAACCCCCTACCATACCCGCCAGAACCGCTATCAGAATGATAACTCCGGGATTCCATCCCGACTGTTGCAAAACCCGTAGAGCCCAGGTGGTAAAAATCGCCCCCAGGGTTATCTGCCCTTCAATACCGATATTCCACAGACCCACGGTAAAGGTAACCAGGAGCCCCGAGGTGGCTAAAAGCAGGGGAACCCAGGAAACTAAAACGTTGGCCGCCACGTCCCAGGACCCCACGGAGCCTAGGATGATATTCTTATAGGCCTCCAGCGGTTGGGCTCCAGCGACCAAAAGAACCAGGGTCGTCAGGACCAACGCCAGGACCACCGAACCGGTCTGAAATAAAAGGTTGGATAGGCGACTGTCACGCATGGGCTACCTCCGCCTCGATGGATTCCCAATCTTTGCCACCGATAAGCCGACCCAGCCGCTCCACGGTCAACCGGGCGGCATCCAAGGGCGGTGTTACTCGGCCCGCGAAAAAAACGATGACCCGGTCGCTGTACTGGAGGATTTCGTCCAAATCCGAGGAAATGAATACAATGGCCGTACCCTGGGCGCACCGCTCCTTCAATTTGCTCCAGATGTACACCGTGGATTCAATATCCAACCCCCGGGTAGGATGTTCCACCAGGATAAGCTTTAACGAATCCCGCAGGAGGGCTAGCAAAGCCCGCTGTTGATTCCCCCCCGAAAGGGATTCCACCGGACTTTCGGGCCTGCCTTTTATATTGTAAAGTTCAATCCTTCGCTGGGCCAATTCGAGGGCCCTTTTGTGGTCGATAAAGATCCCCCCCATACCCTCGGAAAGGATAAAATGTTCGGTCAGGGTAAGCCCCGGAACCAGAGCCTGTTCCAACCGGGCCGCGGGGAGATAGGCGACCCCTTCGCGTTTAAAATCGTGGTGATTCCGACCGGTCATATCCCGCTCGTCATCGTCCAGACAGAAGGACCCGCCCACCGGCTGGGTAAGCCCCGCGCAGGCCCCCAGGAACATCGCCTGCCCCGACCCTTCCATTCCGGCGAGACCGATCACCTCCCCTTCTCGAACCTGGAGGTCCACTCCCCGGATTTGAATCCTAATACCGTCGATGGCCACATTTTTGGCGTTCAGGACTTTTTTTCCCGGTTCCCATTGAGTCTTTGGGGCCAGGGGTACCTCCTTCCCGAACATCAGCTCCACGATAGCCTTCGTTTGAAAGGGCAATCCCATCGTTCCTACCAGGGCTCCCTTTCGGAGTACCGCCACGGTATCGCAAAGGATCTCCACGTCCTCCAGCTTGTGGGAAACAAAGAGGATAGTCATCCCCTCGGAGGCAAGTTTCTTAAGGGTCTCAAACAGTTTTTCTTTTTGGGGAAGGCTGATGCCCGTGGTGGGTTCATCAAGGATAAGCAGGCGGGCACCCAGCCACAACAGCCGGAGGATTTCCAATTGTTGCCGCTCCCCCACCGTCAGGGTATCCACGTAGGAATCGCAATCGATAGAAAAATCAAAACGCCGGGCTAACTCTTGGAAATCCCTAACCGCATCCCGGCGGCGGGGAAAAAACCCGGCCTTGCCCCCCAGGATAAAATCGTCGATCACCCTCAGGGGAGGAAAATCCAGGGGATCCTGGTGAAGCATGCCGATGCCCTGTTTGATCGCGTCGGCGGGTGAAGCGATACGTGTAACCTGGCCATCCAACAGAATAGAGCCGCCATCGGGTCTGTAGAACCCCGAAAGGATCTTCATCAGGGTACTCTTCCCCGCCCCGTTCTCCCCCAGGATACCCTGGATCGTTCCGGAGGGTATGGAAAGGGTTATCCCGTCGTTAGCCCGGAGGGAACCAAAGTTCTTGGTTATTCCACGTAGCTCCACATGCACGAAAGACTCCTGGTAATTGGAATTTCATGGGTATGTAACAAGCGCCTAGACCCTTTGGAAACGCCCTAAGGGGATGAAGGAACCCCATCCCCTTAGAAAACCGGCCTTCGACCTGGAATACTACTTGGAAACGCTCTGACCCTGCATTCCCTGCAGGAGTTGGGGCAGGTACCAGATTTGCTGATCCGTAGCCTTTTGCCCCGCCTTCAGGTACACCGTGCCATCTTGCAGATTTAGGGGCCCGGTCCACAGGTTCAACCCCTTGCCCAGCTCCGCGATAAACCGATCAACCGTGGCGCTGGCATCCTTGGAGAGGGTGCCCTTTATAAAGCCCACGGCGGAAGTGTCCGGGTTGTTGATATTTTTCCAGTCCGGCTCGTTCCACTCAAAATGGTTTTTCCACGTTCCGTCCATGGCCGCTTTGACGGCCTTGGCGTAGGCGGGCCCCCAGTTAAAGTACGGAACCCCCAGGGAAACGCCCTTCCCCTCGTCCAAAGCCTTAGCGTAATCGTAGGGAACGGCCCAAACCTGCTTTCCCTGGGCGGTGTATTTGGCCGCCTCGGCCACCGCTTCGGTCGTATCGATACCGGAAATTACCACGTCAAAACCGGTGTTAAAGAAATCGTCCGCCACCTGGGTGGGATCGGAGGTAACCCCCGGGATATTGAACCAGAACCCGATCCAGGTAATTTTGAATTGTAAATCCTTGGGATCCTTCTTTAGATAGTTAACCCACGCGTACCGGGCCCCAAGGTAGGCCGATGAAGCCAAGCGGCGGGTTTCGTCGTTGATGAGCGGCCCCAGGAAACCGATTTTCCCCGTCTTGGTAGTCATCGCGGCGGCCACCCCGGCGATCATTTTCATATATTCCATTTTCCCCATTATGTTGATCATGTTGGGGAGGGGCTGATAATCCTTACCATCCTTCCACTGCTGGGAACCCGAGGTAAGAACAACAAAAATATCCTTATGGTCCTGGGCGAACTTGATCGCCTCATCGGTCATATCATCGGAGCTAAAGATCACCATTTTGGCCCCCTGGGCTACCAGGCTTTCGCCCAACTGGGACACCGTCGTTCCCGGTCTGTCCGCCGAATTGGCCTTATCAATATAGACCAACTTGGTTCCCGGGACCTTAGCCAGCACGTATTGCATACCATCGTAGTTTGCCTGGCTCCAGCCGTGGTCGTTGTAGGGACCCACCATCACAAGGCCAATGGTTAACTTTGAACCCGCCGCAGGAGGAGCACTCTGGGCCCAACCGGCGGAAGCCGCAAAGGCGACAACCAACGACAATAGAAAAAGCTTGGTGACCTTTCTCATACTTCTACTCCTTTAAACGTAGAGGTCTTGCTGATGAACGGACGTACAAATAGATAAGCCATGGCAGACAGCAACGCCAATTAAGCCATTATTGTTCCGGGAGTAGGGCTTGTCAAGCGAAATATTTTTCTACACCATCCGGTCTACTCCGCCTCTAACGTAAAGATCCAGGAGGCAAAGTCCCCTCGGTTTACACCGTTCCAGCCGTCGCCACCTAAAAGGAGACCCGCACGCATCAGCTCGTCTCCCCGGCGGGACCCCGCGTTCCATCGGATTGAAGCTTCGTTTTTAACGGGGCTGGAGGGTCGGACGGAGACCCGGTAGCGGAACGCCCCGTCAAGACCCCGGAGGGTTAAACGACCAAAGGGAGGGTTTGGCCGGGCCAGAATCTGGGTTCGTTGAACCACCGCCCGCCGTTTGTCCTTGGATACGGACATCCACCAGACCTCGTTCCCATCCCCGTCGTAGGGTCCCCGCAGGCGATACAGGGTTCCAAACTGGAAAACTTCCCGCCATTCCTTATAAAACCGAATCTGTTCACGGATTTCATCCCGCTCCGAATCGCTAAGGGCTCCTGGATCCAGCTCGTACCCAAAGGCCCCAAAGAAGGCCACCGCCGATCGGGTTCCGATGGGGGTCCTTCGTCCCACTTGGTGATTCGGCACGGCGGATACGTGGGCGCCCATGGAACTGGGGGGATAAAAGAAACTGGTTCCCCATTGGATGCGCAATCGCTCCACGGCGTCCGTATCGTCGCTCACCCAGCCCTGGGGCGCGTAGGCCAGGATACCCGGATCGAAGCGGTTCCCCCCGGCGGAACAGGATTCAAAGAGGACCCCAGAAAATTCCTCGGTTAGGCGGCGGTACAATTCGTACAACCCCAAAACATACCGGTGAAAAAATTCACCCTGCCGATCCAAGGGAAGACCGAGGGAAAGGGGCTCCGTCAATTGGCGGTTCATATCCCACTTGATATACGATATGGGGGCGGAACGGAGCAATTTCCCAATCGCCGCGGCCAGGTAATCCACCACCTCGGGGCGGGAAAGGTCCAGGACCAATTGATTACGCCCCAGGGTTCGCCGATCCGCTATGGAACCCACCGCCCAATCCGGATGAACTTGGTACAGTTGACTGCGGGGACTCACCATCTCCGGTTCTATCCACAGGCCAAACTTTAAGCCCAGGGCTTCTACCTTCCGGGCCAACCCTTCAACTCCGTGGGGCAGTTTTTTAAGATTCGCCTCCCAGTCCCCCAGGGAGCTGGTATCATCGTTCCGTTCGCCGAACCAGCCATCGTCCAAAACAAATAACTCCACCCCCAGGTCTTTCGCGTCCGAGGCGATCCGGAGAAGCTTCTCTTCCGTAAAGTCAAAGTAGGTAGCCTCCCAGTTGTTCAGCAAAATGGGCCGTGCCCTATCCCGCCATACTCCCCGGGCTAAACGCTCGCCGAAAAGACGGTGGAAACTCTGGGACAGGGCGGTCAGCCCCCGATCGGTGTAACCCACAATGACCTCGGGGGTTTCGAAAACCCCGCCCCCCTCCAGAACCCAACTAAACCCGAAGGGATTTATCCCCGCCCCCAGGCGGGTGTCCCCATGGGAACCCACCTCCGCCTCGATACTAAAATTCCCCGAATATACCAAGGCGAGCCCGTAGACCTCTCCGAATTGCTCCGTCGTATCCCGGCGGGCCAAAAGAACCGCCGGATTCTGTTGGGCGCTGGAAACCCCCCGGTTGCTGGAAATCGATTGGGAGCCCTGGACCAGGGGCCGGCGGACGAGGTGTCGTTCCCGGGCCCAGGCTCCGGAAAATTGAACCAGGTCCCACGAGTCGTCGTCCAAATCAATTACCGCCGAAAGAGCCCGGTTTAAGCGCAGGGGCGAGGATCCGCTATTGCGGACCGTCGCGTGCCGAGCTAGGATGGGGTAATCGGCGTACACCGTATAATGGAGTTCCACCTCCACACCCCAGGTTTCATCCCGCAAAAATACAGTCACCGTCTCCGCTTCCTGGGGCCTTTCGGTGTAGGTCGACGGGAGACCCTCGATGGGCGGCTTGCCCGGTCTAATTAGGTGACCCTGGTAGCGCAGGTCCAGCAGTAACGGAAGTCCCCGTTGATCCTGAACCTCCAGAGCGGGAAATCGAAAATCCCCCCGGCCGTACACCGGGTATTCCCGACGCGCCCAGTCTAAACAAAATTCCGTCGGTAGATCCGGCGTATGGGTCGAAAGGGCCCGATCCTCGAACCGCGCCAAACGGGAATAGGATTCTTCTGCCGCTAAGGCAGGTCCAAAATAGGCCAACGAAGGTTCACCGTTGGGTAACAGAACGATGATATAACTAAAAAAATCGTTACGGATGTGTAATTCCCGGGTATCTTCCCGCCATAGGATGCTCATAGTACCATTTCCTTCCTTCGAAAACTGCGGTTTATTTAACCGCGCTATCCACCATTCCCTTAACAAAGTATTTTTGGAGTATCAGATACAGTACCGTTACCGGGAGAATTGCCATCAAGGCCGCCGCCGCCGCCACGTTCGGATCGCTTCCCGTAATCCCAAAAAAAGACGCGATCGCCAGGGTAACCACCCGGGAAATCGGCTTTTGCAAAAAATAGACGGAAAATTGATAATCGTTCCACACCGCCACCGCGGTTAAAATGATAACCGACACGGTTACGGGCTTTAGAAGGGGAAGGACGATCCGGTCAAAGACCCGGAATACGCTACACCCGTCGATAATCGCCGCCTCGTCCAAATCCTTGGGTATGGTCCCTATAAAGTTAGCGTACAGAAAAATAGCCAAGGGTAGGTTGAAGGTGATGTGCACCGGGATAATTCCCCACAGGGTACTGATACCCCGAACCCGTACGAGCAAAACGTACAGGGGAACCAACAGACTCAACGCGGGGATCATCATTATCGACAGCACGAAGGTCTTTACCAGCGTGTTTCGCTGGGACTTATTCCGCGCCAGGGGATAGGCGGCCATCGCGCCGATCAAAACCACAAACAGGGTCGTTACCAGGGTAATGATTATGGTGTTGTAAAACGCCCGGGGCAGGTTACCCACATCGAGGGCCTTGGTAAAATTATCCCAAACCAACCGTTTCGGCAGGGTCCAATTGGAGGATAAATCGGAGCGGGTTTTCAGAGAATTGGTAACCGTAATCCAAAGGGGCACCACGTGAATTGCCGCTATGGCCAGGGCCACTAACGATAAAAACACATTTGCCACTAAACGGGACCTGCTTTTTTTCATTAGTATTGGACCTCCCGCTTTTTGAATACCAACTGCAGTAAAACTGTAAAGACTAGGATGGATACGAACAGTAAAAGTCCGATCGCCGCCGCGTACCCCGCCATTTGGGAACCAAAGTAGGTTGAATTGATCAAGGTCGCCAAGGAATGGGAGGCGTACCCCGGACCACCGCCGGTTAACGCCATGATCGCGTCAAAAAGCTTGAGTCCACCGATCAAGTTAACCGTGATACTGGTTACAAAAGCTGGGTACAGCATGGGGACGGTGATATGGACAAACCTCTGCCACGCCCCCGCCCCATCGATCTCCGCGGCCTCGTAGTACATCCCCGGAATCCCCTGGAGCCCCGCCAAATAGATGATCATGGAAACACCGACAAATTGCAGAACGTTAATCGTGGTAATAGTCCCCACGGCGCTTACTCGGGATCCCAACCACATCTGCTTTGATCCTCCCAGGGCTACTACGATTTCGTTGAGGGCTCCATCGTACTGGACCAGGTAGTACCACATGTACCCCATAATCACCGCCGATATAAGCACCGGTAAATAGATAATAGTTCGGGCCACCATACGGCTAGCGAACTTCATATTCAATAAAAGGGCGTAGGAAAGTCCTAGAATTTGCTGAAAAAAAGTACTCCCAAACCCGTATATTAAGGTATTGGTAAAAGCGATGCGGACATTCTCGTCCAAGGCCAATCGTTTAAAATTTGAAAATCCCACATAAGAAAATTTTTGAGAAAAACCATTCCAATTGGTAAAGGAGATTCGAATTCCCTCAAAGAAGGGAAATATTACAAACACCGCGAAAAGAAACAACGCGGGAAGGTACATCACGTCGGTTCTACGATACGTTTTTTCCATCCTATCCCCCAGAATGTAGACCCACGGGCCCCTATTCGGTGACCCCCGAGGGGGCCACCGAATAAAACCAGAAGTTATTTACCCCGGAGCGAATTATAATCGTTCCGCATCTTTGCTATCGCCTGATCCAGGGTCATGGTGTTGGACAACAGACCCGTTCCGGTCTTGCACATGGAGTCCCACATCCCGCTGGGTAGGTATTCACGATCGAAATAACCAAAGCCCCGCACACCCTCCACATACTTAAAGTAGGGAGCCAGATCTCCTAAATCGGAAGAATAGCCAGGTCCCACCAATCCCGTGGGGTTGCCATTGATCGTCGCCATTTTATTAACATTTTCAGGCTGGGCACAGAATTCTAGGAATTTCAGAGCCTCCGCTTTTACCGGCGAATCTTTCCAAACGCCCAGGGTAATCCGCTCACCCGTGATAAGCGTGGGCGTATCGTCCTTGGAGGCCGCGGGCACCGGCATAAAGCCAAAATGCCCCGCCGGGTTAAAGCGCTTCGCTTCGCCGATTACGTAGTTCCCATAGAGCGCAAACGCCACGTCCCCGGCACCCAATTTTTTGCCCACGTCTTCCCAGGTTCCCTGGGTATAATCCGGATTCAGGTATCCCGCGTCCCGGAAATCCACCAACATTTTAGCCACCGGCGCCCAGTTGTTCCAATCAAAGGTTCCATCTTTTAACTGGGATCGGAAGTTCGCCTTATCGTTGGTGATCAGGTACGAGGGAGCGGTCCAGTCGTAGAAGTTTCCTACCGTCCAGTCATCCTTGGGGTTCCCGCCGATATGCACCGGGATTTTCCCGATAGCTTTTACCTTAGCGCAGGCCGCTTTAAAGTCATCCCAGGTTTTGATCGTCTTATAATCAACCCCAGCGGCCTTCAGTACGTCGGCGTTAAACGCCACACCGGCCACGTCCATATCGAAGGGGAGAACGAAGACCTTACCGTTTTTGTCGGTGATAACCGGTTTAATCGTCGGATTGATTTTGGAGAACCAGCTCTGATCGTTCAGCGGCGTTAGGTACTCGCTGTACCGCATCACCGACCAACCGTGGGTGGCAAATAGGTCGGGCAGATCGTTGGCCGCCATTTTGGTCTTCATCGTATCCTCGTAGCGGGCGTAGTTCACCACCTGCACCGTAACTCCCGGGTGGGAATCGTTGTACGCCTTGGCTATCTCTTCCATCACCTTAAAGGAACCCTCGGTGGGCGGCGGATTGATCGCCACGGTGATCGATACGGGCCCCTTTTTAGCCGGAGCTGTCCCCTCGGAAGATCCACTCGCAAACACGAGCGCCGCGGAAAGAAAACCCGCCGCTACTAAAAACGCCATTCGTTTCATAAATCCCTCCTAAAACACGTTATTTGTAAGCGCTATCACATATCATGTAAGCGCTTACATGATATTATAAACCCAAAACATGCATTTGTCAAATTAAAATTGAGACAATTGGGGCTGTCCCGTAACTTAGGAAGTTACGGGACAGCTTCCTTAATGTCGTATTTTCGTAGGATTTTAGCGATTTTACCTGGTTTTAATACGTCGAAAGGGTC
>Ga0078972_1006585_pt1 | contig 27265 bp, 20 predicted proteins | sample YelNatPaOPGAMG01_FD_67568 | JGI IMG/M metagenome (GOLD analysis project Ga0078972, IMG submission 67568) | Hot spring thermophilic microbial communities from Obsidian Pool, Yellowstone National Park, USA - OP-RAMG-01 (SPADES assembly) (version 2) | ecosystem: Environmental > Aquatic > Thermal...
TCGAGGAATTATGGGCTTAAAAAATGCAAGAGTTTAGTAAATTATATTGCCCATAATTAAAACGTCTTTTCAAATGGGGTCAAATTCTTTTGATAAATTTAGGCGGAGACATCCATGAAAACTCGGGAGCGGATTTCAAATTTTTCATTTATTGATTTTTCGAAAGAACCGTTGGCGTAAATATAAAAAAGGAGATTGCTTAATTTGGCCCAGAGAACGAATTTGGTAAGCTTTTAGAAGTGCTGTTTCATGGCCTAGTTTTTTTTAAAAAAAAGTAATTTAATATTATGATATTAAAATAAAACCCATTATACTTTTTCTTCAATTATTGCCTCTGCTAAGATAGTCGATTTCGTATTTTAAAAATTGAGGCAGATTTTATTTTTAATATTCAAATTTAATATTTTAAATAGGCATCCATAATATGAATTGATTATCCTTCCAAATCTCTTGAGGCCATAGTAAATTATTATATCTTCATCGGGCGTGAAGCTTTTTGGGTATAATCCATTTCCCATATGGGAAAAAGCCTACTTTTGCGCTTCTGCTATGCCTTTCCATGGCAAACCTGAATGCCTCTGCCATTGAACTGAAGGCTGGTATATGCAACTCTTTAAAAATAGGCAATTTATCTCTCTCTGTCACTATGTTCACTTCCTTTTTAGCCATTACTTCTAATATAGGAGTCCACAGACAGCCATGCCAAAATTGTTGCTTACCATAAAAAAAATCCTCATAGAGTTTTTTCCTTTTATCGTTCGTGAAGGGCAAATAGTCTTTGGCATAAGAAAAATGGGCTAACCCTCCAGGCGCAGGGGTGCACAGAATTATTGTGCCACCATCTTTAACAAAAAGGTCGAGATTGGCAATTGCCCAGCAAGAGTGCGCGAAATACCTATCTCCGGGAAAAGAACCGCTAATCGCAATATCCACTTGCCCTTCCGGAATCTGGCGATAATCAAATGAATAGAAGCTATCATAGACCTTAACAGATTTGCGGTGGGTGGATAAAGTTTCGCCAGCCTCAATATTTATAATTTGCATGCGCGGATTGAGGATAACTAATAAGGACATATTAAGCCCTGCCATAATCATAGCCTCTTCAATATCCATTCTCATAATATTTTGAGGTGGTTCAAAACCTGGACCACAATATTTCCCCATAAAAAGCCTGTGATTCCATTCAATAGTTTCATAACTACATATTCCAGGAAGTATCATACTGCCGCCGCCACCATATCCCCATAGAGTAGCTTGGGTCATAGTAACGGCTATCTTTACGTCTGCTTCAAGAAACTTGCGGTGGATATTTACTGGTGTACCCAGGTTAGTTTTGCCAATGTATTCAAAATCCCAACGATTCCTGGAATTGCTTTGGTGAATAGGAACCCCTGATTTAAGCACATAATCTCCAAATTTGCGATATATTTCAGCATCAGTCATTTCGCGCAGAGCTCCATTAGCTATAAGAATTTCCGCTGAGGCCCCTTTATCCTTTATCAGCTTTAGAATTGCTGGAAGGATTTTATAAGTAGGTGTAAGTCTTGCATAATTATCAGTTAGAATTACCACCTTTTTATTACGTTGTAAATAACTTGTAAAAGGAGGACCAGCAACTGGATTCTCTAAGGCTTCTAACACCCGAGTTTCAATATTTTTGATTTCTTTCGGGAATTTCCGATCTGTTGATACTACTAAGTTTTTATCTGAAATTCTAAATTTTATTTTTTTACTACCATATGGTATTTGAATGAAAGGCATATTATCCCTCTTCCTATATATATTTATCCCCCAGCCAGATTTAAAATTATAGAAATTTTATCTCCATCAGATAGATGTTCTTGAAGCGAATTAGGATCTTTTATTGCGATTATTTTTTCATTAATAAAAATACACCATGCTGGCATTATTTTTTCACTTTTCTCATATAGGCACTTTTTAAATTTTTCTCCAAATCTGGAAACAAGATTGCTTAATAAATCACCAATGGTCGCTCCTGGATCAATGAAAAGACTTAAGAAATCCTGCCCAGCTATATCATTGAGCGGAGGATATAGTCGCACTATAACTTTTAACTCCTTTTTAGGCAAGTTTCCCTCTTTTTACAAGATCTTGAATAATTGATCGTAACTGCAGACGTTCTAATATCTCCCGAGTAGGAATCCCTGTATTTACATCCCAGCCTCTCTCTTTATAATATTCCTCCAGAATAGTATTAAATTTCCCTCGATCAACAACTGCATTTTCATCTATTTTATCTTTTATAAGAGGTTCCATGAAAAATCTTAAAGGGATAATATCATCTTTGCGATCTGCCCCTTCTCGGGTATTATAAGCTTTTTCCACATTAAAAATTCTTTCCCCAGTTTTGAACATTTCTTCTTCACTTAAATTTGACCCAGTGCAGGCATTATAAAATTTAGTAGCCAACTGCAATCCCTTTTTCTTCAGATATTCAAAAGAAGCGGAACGATAATAGGCAAATTTGCATAATCCAAGTATGTCTCCAATAGTAACAAAATCCTCGCTCCATTTGAGCAGGCGACCTTTTCCTTTAACTCCTTTGTAGATATCTGCCGCTTCTTTGCTGCCGAACCATTTTTCAGCTTCTTCTGGCGTAATCAATTCTTCTACATAGGGATTCGAACGTAAATGGTCAGATCCGCGAGTTGAAGTGGCATAAGAAACAGCTCTTACGGGCATGCCTCTCGGATCCCCCGCAGTCATTTCTCCGCCCTTTACATGAATAGCAAATTTTTCAGATCCTTTACCTATTATTTTGGATGCTCGGTAACAGCCTTCAGCAAGTATGTCCCCTAGGCCTTCCCTGGCCGCAATTTTTTTGGTCAAGGTTAAAAATGCTTCATGATTGCCAAAGTTAAGATCAAGGCCGTCTGTATCTTCTTTCCCCAATAATCCTTTTTCGTAACATTCCATAGCAAAAGCAATTGTTCCACCAGTCCCCTCTACATCCAAGCCTAATTGATTACAAAGATTGCTGAAGTAAATAACGATTTCAGGATTGTTAATTCCGCAGGTTATCGATCTGGCAATGCATTCCCATTCAAGTTTGGCAACAGTGCCCGCGTATTTTCCTGATTGTATACGATAATCCCTTCTACACATAATCGGGCACATAGGGCATGAACTAGCCTTTACTTGGTAGTCGCTGCGAAAAACTTCTGGGTCCAGAGGCTCCCACTCAAAACTTCCATATCGCCAATTCTTAGCCCCATGGATTCCAAATTTTACTCGGTGATACATAAAACGACAAGTACCGTACTTCGTAGCTGGGGGCACGTAGGGATCGATAGCGATAGTTTCTAAATATTCTTGGTAAGCTTTTTTGTATGCCTCTTGGTCATGTAAATTTATGTCCTTTGTTCCTCTTGCTGCTATGGCCTTCAGATTTTTTGAACCCATCACTGCGCCTACACCACACCTAGCGTTAACTCCTTTATCACTTCCGTCATGCATAATCGCGGCCAATCTAACTAGCCTCTCCCCTGCTGGTCCTATGCATACGGTCGAAATATCAGGATCATTGAGTTCTTCTTTTAATAGTTTATCAGTCACCGATGTATTTTTGCCCCAAAGGTGAGAGGCGTTCCTGATTTCTACTCGCCCATCATCAATTAAAATATAGACAGGTTTTTCTGCCTTACCTTTAACAATTAAGCAATCATAACCGGCATACTTTAAACTGGCCCCCCAGGTACCTGAAGCATGCCCATCTCCATGCATTTCCGTAAGTGGAGATTTAGTTGTTATCGTCGTTCTACTTGCAGCTGGAACACCAGTGCCCACTAAAGCTCCTGGAGTCAATATAATCAAATTTTCCTCATCGAAAGGCTTTATGTTTGGAGTAACATTATCATAGAGAATTTTAGAGCCAAATCCCCTTCCTCCCAAAAATAGGGAAACAAATGAAGGATCAAGTTCTTCCACATGGATGTCTCTATTAGACAGATTTATGCTGAGTATTTTCCCCGCATAAGAAGACTTCTGCTTCATTACGGTCTCCTCCTTTCCCTGTCTGGCAGAAGGCGAATTCTCTCGGCGCCAGATGGCACTGGTCGAAGCGCATTATCTTCGTTATAAAGAATGGCTGCGAATCTTCTTCTATTTACTTTTGATATATCGTTATCAGTAATAAATTCTAAAACATGACTTGGACAGATAGCAACGCAAGCAGGCTTTCCATTGCAGAGATTGCACTTAATAGCCTTATTCGTAATCGGATCTAATAGTATTATTCCATAAGGACAAGCTCCGACGCAATTTCCACAACCTATACATTTGTTTTCATCAACAATGAAAATATCCAATTTTTTATCCTTTACTATGGCATTTACATAGCATGCTTTCTGACACCAAGGATCCTCGCATTGTTGGCAGGTTACAGGAATATCTATTCCTGCGCCTAAAGCTACTATTTTAATGCGCGCCCTTTGGGGATTAAAGACATTAGCATTTGCTAGCGAGCAAGCAAGTTCGCAAGAACGGCAGCCTGTACATAACCCTGTGGCTTCGTGAGGTCTTGAGCGGTAAACAACTCGCTTTTTTATTGCTAAATTAATCTTGGTAGACATTTTGTTCCTCCTAAAATAATTTCCAAAGTTAATATTTTCTTTATCTTTTTTTATAATTATTTAACAATAAAGGGCAAATTTTAAATCTGTGATTTCCTCTTTCCAATCTGCGAATCAAAAACTATAGGCTTTTAATCCTAAGTTAAATACCTTTGCATAATATTCGATCGTTACATCCTTATAAAATTATTATAAATTTAAATATTAAGTAATCGCGAAGGATTAGTTGAAACCATTAGACGAATCTCATTTTCCGAGATCCCTAAATCAAGCATCTCTTTAATGAATATGCCCATTTGTTGAGCAGGAATCGGGTTCAGCCATTGACCTGAATCTGTGGACATGATAACGTGCGCAGCCCCTATAGCTTTTATGTTTTCCGCAATCTTTTGGGGGGAAATTGGGTGAGCTACTTGGCGAGTTACATCATTAAAAACATGTTCAATAAACGTAGCCCCATTTTCCAATAATTCTTTCATATCATCGTAAGAATAATTCAAAAATGTTGCTAAGGGATGAGTTATAACAATTTTTTTAACACCTATATGGGCAGCTTCTTTCACAACTGCTTTTGCCTCTTCAATAGATATATGCCCAGTTCCCAAGGCCACATTATATTCCGCAATTTTTCTTAAAATGGGATATAGTTCTTCTTTTATTTTTCCTTCCTGATCCAATAAATAAATACCTTTAATTTCCTTTTTCAGTTCTTTTGCTAAAGTTGGCACATGATCTTTTTGACTAAGGTAATGAACCGCGTGAATAGTCGGAAGCCATATTTCTTTGGCCCCCAATTTGAGCGCCCCTTCGACGGCCATTAAATTTAATCCGCCCACATAAAGATTTAAGGCTATCCCTCCAAAAACGGGGAAATTAGCTACTTGCCCGGTAACTGCTGCTCTTTCGGCGGTACTAAATAGGTGGTTCTTAATTAATATTGCGGCCATACCTTGTTCTTTAGCCATTAGGGCAATGTCAATGTCATTCAATATTCGCGGAAAGATATCAGGAGCAGAATGGATATGTATATCAATAGCTCCCTCGAGTAATTTTTGTACGCGGTTTTCAAATCTAAGCATTCTTATTCTCCTTTTTTATTTATTGCTCAGGCATTTATTGACGGGCTTAATAAATATGTTGCTTTTTATAGCGGACAAATCTGCCCTGGCAAGCTCCAAAGGAGCGGCCATCCCGTTTTTGAGACTGGTTCTTCTCCTGCATCAGGGGTGGGCCTTTGGCATTAATCTGGAGGTCATAATTTGAATTATAATTTGCTCCCATTAATAATTATATCTTTTCGATCTTTTCAAAATTATAAAAATTTATTTATGAATTAAAGAAAACTAAGAATTTCCCATTAAACTAATTGCCAAGAATAATAATAGTCCAATTTTATACTTGCTTCAAAAAAATTTGTCAAGAAAATTTGCTCATCCCCCAAATTAATCCTAATGGCAATCCCTCGTTTACCACGGGCTATGACTCATTAAGCTTAAAAGGCTTAAATTAATAATAAGATTCAAATAAAATTCCAAAATTTTTTCTTTTTAAATCTTAGGAATATTCTAAAATAAGTAATTGGCTAATTGTGGTAATGGGCCTCTTCCCCAAGTTAAGCAGAGTAACTTCCCGTTAATATTTGATTTTTATAGAACAGGGGGAAGGTCACCTCCATATTTTTTAACTTCTCTCATGTAGCGGAGCCTTTCTTCAGCCAGATGGTCTGCCGCCAAATAAGTGGGAATATGATCACGTTTACTGATTTCAATTATCCTCTCCATTGTTTGATAAATTCGGGCTACCTTCTCCCTCCCCCGCTCAAAATTTACTTGGCCACTCTCTAACCGATCTGTATCAAAAATTGTCCCTCCCGCATTGGTAATATAATCCGGCGCATAAAGAATTCCCAGCTCATGAACTAAATTTCCATGTCGCTCTTCTTTTAACTGATTATTCGCACAACCGCAAATTATCTTACATTTAAGCCTTTTGAGCGTGTCATCGTTAATTGTCGCTCCCAAAGCACAAGGAGAATAAATCTCTACTGGTAGATCATAAATTTCTTCCGGAGCTACAGCCTTGACTCCAAACTCTTTCACCACCCGTTCTACCCTCTCCTTATTAATATCAGCTACGGTAACTTCCGCCTTATGCTCTTTTAACTGCTTGACTACATGATAACCCACAGCTCCCAATCCTTGTACGGAAACAGTCCTTCCTTCCAATTTTTCCGAACCAAAAATCGCTTTGGCGCAGGCGCGCATCGCCTGGATAGTGCCAAATGCCGTCATAGGTGCTATATCACCAGCTCCCCCTAAATAAGTAGGCAAGGTAACTACATAAGGAGTCTCCATGCGGATATACTCCATATCCCGCAATGTCGTCCCTACGTCTTCACCAGTAAGATATTTTCCCCCTAAACGATTTATAAATTTCCCTAATGTGCGAAATATCGGCTCCCGATCCTTCCGGTATGGATCACCAATAATTACCGTTTTACCGCCCCCAAGATTTACCCCCGCGGCCGCATATTTATAAGTCATCCCGCGGGCCAGGCGCAAAGCATCTTCAATCGCCTCCATCTCCGAAAAGTACGGCCACATGCGGCATCCTCCGGTAGCTGGCCCCAGCGTAGTATCATGAATAGCAATGATCGCCTTTAAACCTATAGCTTTGTCCTGACAAAGAAAAAGATTCTCATAATCATATTTCTCCATATAACCAAAGATACTCTCCATCATTTTCCCCCTTAAATATCTGTAGAATTTAAATCACCTTCCGCATACATCCTGCGGGCCTTTCCTCTCTCTCCGATTATTGCTTGCACGACATAGGCATTATTGGGCGGGCAACCATTAACGTGTCGCCCTTTCCTTTTTTCTTGAGGAACGCATTTCCCTACCGTAACTAAATTTTCCCAGGAAATTGTCGGCAGAATTTCCGGATCTCCAGTAATAACAGTAACTCCCGGAAGATAGGTCAGCTGATTAGCATTACGCATATCAACTAAAGCACTCATTACTGTATTCCGGCATCCCGTACAGGTTATGCCCCCATGAATCAAATGAAAGCCCTCGACTTGCACGGGACTATCTTCTGTAGAACGAAGGAAGCGGCGGCCAACCTTTTCTATCGGTTCTCCGACAATCTCAATTTCTTCTTTCGCCAATGTCCCTAAACCTCTCTGGGCCGCTTCTAAAGTCAAGGGTACTTCCTCAGGTTCAAAACCCATAATCCTTCCACAAACGGCATCCACGGCCACTAAATCTTTTCCGGCTATGACCAAGTCCATCTCCACTGGCCTGCCAAAAACAGGACCCAATCCTTCTTGGCAATAAAGCGCATCTACCACAGTTAACTTTGGTTTTAATGTAGCCAGTAAATCTACTACCCCGCCAAATAGGCCCTCCTGATGCATCAACCTTTTATATTTATCGGAGAGGAGACCTTTTAATTTTTTAATCGCACAAGTTATCTCCGTCTGATCATGGGTTTTCATCTTGGGCAGAGAAATAATAACATCTGCCTCTTGCACTAACCGGTAACTTTCAATTTCTGCAAAAACTTGGCCCTTGGGCACAGGAAGCATAACTTTTTCCGTCTTTTTTAGATCAACCACCTCATACCCCTTTTCCCTTAATTCTTTGTATCCCGAGCTTTCAATGACTTTCTCGCTGTCTACTCCCACTGCCGCAGATTCAGCAATAATGGCTCGCGCTCCCATTCCCTGGACAATATCAGCTACGGCCTTAGTCACTTCCATTTGGGTAATGCAACCTTTCTCTGGTTCCGTTGGGGGAGCTACCCAACTGGGATTTATAAGGACTTTCATGCCTGGCTTGATTATTTCTCTAATGCCTCCCAGCAAATTTAAGGCTTTTTTTACTGCCTGATAAATTTCTGGCCAACCTGGATTAGTTTTTGTTTTCACGATGGCCACCTGGGTTTTTAGCACCATGAATCTCCTTTTTTTAGATTTATTTGGGAACCCCTCATCTTCTCCCTAGAATTTAAGGAATAATTATAGATAAGATCTAAACCAAGAAAAAAAGGTGCCCAGAGCTCGCTCATGCAGAGGCCAACGAGATTGCTCCTCTTTGGTAATAGGAATTGACTCAGCAAGGTCTTGGCGAAAAAGTTCTTCCATTTCTTCCCCTAAATTTTTATCCAAAATGCCTACGCCACACTCATAATTATAATTGAGGGATCGGGCATCCAAATTAGCAGAGCCAACTATGACCCATTTCTCATCAAAAATCATGGTTTTGGCATGTAAAATGCGCGGTTGATAATGGAAAATCTGCACGCCCTCGCGCATTAACGTTTTATAATAGGTACGTCCCACATAAGCAATAAGTCGTAAATCACTTTTCCCCGGCAAGATAATCTTTACATCTACACCTCGACGGGCCGCTCTCAAAAGGGCGTAGAGAAACTTGCGCGTAGGAATGAAATAGGCCATGGTCAAGTGAATCGACTTCTGGGCTGAATGGACGCTAAATTGCAGCAATTTGTTGAGAGCGTGCATGCTTTTCCGAGAAGATGAAAAAAAGGGCAATACTTTAATATCTTCCTCTTGTCTTGTCTCGCCAAGCAAAATTGTATCAACCTCTGAGTCGGTTCCTCCGCAATCTTTCCAAACCTCCCAGAAAGATTTCCACATGGGCAATACAGCCGGACCCTTAATTTGCACCCCCGTATCTCGCCAGCCCGCAATTTTCTTCTTGCGGAAACCATGATATTCATCTCCCACGTTTAACCCACCAGTAAAGCCCGTTTCTCCATCTACCACAACTAATTTGCGATGATCGCGGTGAAAATAGAGATTAGGGCGGAAAATATTAGGCGGATGAAAGGCTCGTACCTGGACTCCAGCCGCTTTCAAATAATTCCAGAATTTATCAGAGGTAGAGAGGGAACCAAAATGGTCATAGATCAAAAAAACTTTTACTCCCTCCCGGCTTTTTTTATGGAGTAATTCCGCTAATTCCCAACCAGTTTCATCGTCGCGAAAGATATAGAATTCAACGCAAATTTGCCTTTCGGCTTTTTTTATTGAATCAAAAACAGCGCCAAAAGCTAACACCCCATCTTTCAATATTCTTACGGAATTCTCGGTCAAAAAGGAAGTTGCTGTTATTCTTTCAATGGCCTTCTGGAAGGCGTTTTCATTCATCGGAGAACTTAAATTTTATTTCCAATTTTAAAAATATTCTCAAATAAATAAAATATAAAAGCGATGAAAGGCTTTGTCGCCCCCCATCGCTTTTATATATCTTGGCCTAAACGTCTGGGAAATTTGAAAAATTAAACTTCTTTTACGGTGATAGCCCCAGTAGGACATACCTCCACACAACTTTCACAGCCCAAACACTCGTCCATATTCACCGGTTCTGACTTGCCATTCTTAATTTCAAAGACGCCCGCGGGGCAAGTATCCACGCATTCCCCTTTACCATCACATTTTTCTTTATCTACTGTTACCTGATACATGGTCTTTTCTTTTCACCTCCCTCACGATTTTTTTTAATTTTATTCCCATATACATAATTTATCTATGATTAGCATCATGAAAATCCGCGGAAACAACAAGAAAAAATATAGCCTTATTATTTATCAGTTGTCAATGAAAAAATTATTCTCTCGGCCGGGCATCATTTATGCTTGGTCAAAGACATGCTTCAGCAATTTCCTCTTATTCGGCATAACATTATTGAGCGGGCTCCCTAAATAAAAACCGGGGACAATAAAAGGAATAACGAGTGGGCGACGGATAAAAAAAGTCTTTTTATAATTACAATGAGTTTAGCCAAATTTATGGCTTATCCCATAACCACCCCTGGGAAAGCGCCATTCTATGTTTAAATGAGGGCAGGCTACGCGACAGGAACCACATTCCAAACATCCTTCGTAATTTACGCTGATATGATCTTTCTCCATCCGATATACATTGGCTGGACATATGTAAAGACAAGGTTGGTCTATGCATTGATTTAAACAAAGAGCTTGATCAATGATCCGCAAATGGGATTCATCATCCACGCGAAAGCGATTTAAAAATAATTTGTCCTCTATCTTCATTCTCCGTGCACGCTCCTCCAGGCATCTTTTAGAAGCCTTAAGCAATTTAGTAAAGATATACGCTGGCGAAATTCTCGCCAGATCATAGCTTGTTTCTCTTTTTTGGGAATCCCATTAACCGTAAGCATCTCTCTCGCTGCAAGATTAGTCCATTCTGGAAGAGTAGTAAACATTTCCTTATGCAAATTTAAAAAATGCGGAAATTTCCGATATTTTTTTAAATCATGCATAATGTAAGAATTCTTAAGTTTAGAAATATAAGTCTTTAATCCATTTCGGCTAAAATCTCCCTTGGCCAAAGCTTCTGCAATAGCCTCAGCGGCTAATCGCCCTGAAGTCATGGCTAAATTTAATCCTTCGCGATGTAGAGCATTAAAAAGCATTCCCGAATCACCAGCAATAAGAAAGCCATCTCCACAAAGATGAGGAATAGTTTCATAGCCTCCCTCGGCCAACCAGTGAGCCGTGTATTCTGAAGGTTTCCCGCCTTGAATCAATGGCGAGACCATAGGATGATTTTTAAATTTTTCGATTAATTCATAGGGACGAATTTTCCCTTTGGATAAATCAAAAAGATTGGCGCCAATATTCACGGAAAGCGAATGCTGGTTAGTGTAAATCGCTGCTACTCCATTCATCCCCTGGGTAATTTCACCCAAAATTTCAATAGTGACTCCTTGTCCAGGTTCCACATTAAAGCGCTCCTGAATTATCTCTGCAGGAAGCTCGATGACTTCTTTTACGGCTAAAGCTACTTGGTGGGGCTTGGGCTCAGGCCGAAATCCCGTTTTAGCCGCTAAAGGAGAATTTATTCCATCTGCCAGGAGAACTACTTTAGCTTTAATCTCTCCCTCAGGACGATCCGTATTAACCCCTATAACCCAATTTCTGTTATCACGGAGAAGGTCTATTACTACGGTTCCGCAAACAACTAAGACCCCTTTCTGCTTAGCCTGATCAGCAAACCAGCGATCAAATTTGGCTCGGCCTACCGTAAAAGCGTTAAATTTACGATCTCCGCTGAAAACTTTATCGCGATAAGATAAACTTAGACCACCATTCTTCCCCAAGTACCATATTCTTGATTCAATGATATTCCTTTCAATGGGGCAATTTTTTTCTGCAAAGCCCGGGATAATTTGGCCAAGGTCATGGCCATAAAGTACTCCTCCAGAAATATTTTTAGCTCCCGGGTACGCCCCTCTTTCCAAAACTATGGTCTTAATTCCTTTTTCAGCCAAGATATAGGCTGCTGAAATCCCCGCTGGTCCTGCACCTACGATGACTACATCAAAATTTTCGATCACTATTTCTTCTCACCCTGATAATATAACCCCAAATATCTATGCATGATTTTCACTTATTTTTATTTATCTTCCTGCTGTGTGAAGCCTTTTTTTGAGTCCAGAAATCAATAACGGAACTACCTGCAAATAATTTCCTACTATCCCTACATCGGCTATTTGAAAAATGGGGGCATGGGGATCCGAATTAATAGCCACGATTTTTTCTGATCCTTGAATACCCACTAAATGCTGAACTGCCCCCGAAACGCCAATCCCAATATAAAGTTTAGGAGCCACTGTTTTCCCAGTTTGACCCACTTGACGCTCATAGGGCATTAAGCCCGCTTCAACTACTGGACGAGAACAAGCAACTTGCCCACCAACTAAATCAGCTAACTCTTGAAGCATGGGCAAAGAAGAAGGGTCGCAAGCTCCTTTCCCAGCCACTACGAGAGCTGGTGCTATTGTAATATCTACCCCTCCAACCTGAGGAACCTCTCGAATAAAATCTATGATTTCGCATACAGGAGTATCTGCTACAGTCAAGTCATGGTAATAAACTTGACCATGTCGATTAAAATCTTTTTCTCCGGCCTTCATTACTCGTGGCCGCACCGTGCTCATTTGCGGTCGATGTTGCTGACAATATATAGTAGCCATAATATTACCACCGAAAGTAGGGCGGGTCATTAAGAGTAATCCTCTTTCTTCATCAATGTCTAAATCTGTACAATCAGCAGTTAGGCCTGTATTGAGGTAGGTCGCCACAACGGCCGATAGGTCTCTCCCTAAAGGGGTAGCTCCAATCAAAAGAATTTCTGGCTTTACTTCCGTGCAGAGAAAGGCGAGCGCTTTTCCGTAAGGTTGAGAAATATATTTTTTAAGTAAAGGATGATCAACCATATGGACTTCTGCACACCCCAAAGCAATGGCCTCCTCGGCAATTTTTTGGATTTGGTATCCTAAGATAAAAGCCATAACTTTGACGTTCAGCTTTTGAGCCAGTTCTTTCCCTTTTTCTACTAATTCCCAAGATACCTGCGCTCCTAACCCATCCACTACTTCAATAAAAATGGCCACACCTCGAAATTCAACAGCTTCTCTTTTTTCTGGCTCCCTTTTTTCTTTGTTTATGGGAAAATGCCTTTTCCTCTCGAAACGAACTGCTCCCACTGGACAAACCTGGAAACATTTGCCACAGCCGATGCAGGCCTCGGGGTCAATAAGAGCTACTCCTGCAGAAGTTATTTGAATAGCTCCTACCGGACACTCGCCTAGGCAAATTTGGCAACCGATGCAACGATCAGGAATTATTTGGGCTATTTCAACCCCTTTTTTATTTTTGGCCATAAAGATTAGGTTTCCCAGCGACCTAAAAGACTATCCGCAAATTTCTTATCTGCCAAAAGATTGTCCAAAAATTGTTCTACAGCAACTTCGAGATTTTCTTGGGTATCAAACTTTGGACCGCCTTTTCGCAACGGGGGCGGGAAAATTTTTTTTACCCAGGTGGGAGAACCTTTCAAACCAATTTTCTGTTGATCAGCATTAATTTTTTCTGCTTTCCAAACTTTAACCTCAGCACGTAGGGAAAAAATCAATAAAGGCAAGGAAGCCCGGCGGGGCTTTGCTAACTCCAATTCTGCCGTGAGCAAAGCGGGCAATGGACCCCGGATAATTTCTACGCCACCTTCTACTTTCCTTTTAACCTGAATCTGCTTCTTATTTATATCAATCCATGGAATTTCTATAACATAAGTGAATAGCGTAAATCCCAGGCGCGTGGCAATGCCAGGCCCAGTCTGCCCAGTATCTCCATCTATGGCCTGCTTTCCGCATAGAATTAAATCAACAGGAGATTCTTGATTTAATTTTTCAATAGCTTTGGCTAAAGTATAACTAGTAGCTAAAGTATCGGCACCAGCAAAAAGGCGATCTGATAAAAGAATACCTTCATCAGCCCCCAGAGATAACGCCTCTCTAAGAACATTTTCGGCCTGAGGAGGACCCATGCTAATCGCCGTTACCTTTCCCCCATATTGCTCTTTTAACCTAACCGCTTGTTCCAAAGCTACCAGATCGTAAGGATTAGTAATCGACTCCACTCCAGAGCGGAGTAAGGTATTAGTCTGGGGGTCAATCTTTACTTCCGCCGTATCAGGTACTTGTTTGAGACAACAGACTAAGTGCATAATCTCTAAGTGGTAGGAATATCTTCACTCTACTATAATGGCTTTTACCCAATTTATTTTTAGGATTTTGCAAACCCGCCAACGCTTTTCACCATCCCAGATTCGAAAATTTTCGCCATCAAACCAAATTTGAATCGGTTCCAGCATCCCTTGAGACTTGATGGAATAGCATAACCATTCTATAGATTCCCGGCTATAAATGAGCCGAAGATTCGGCTTAATTTTCTCTACTTCAATTTCTATTATTTTTCTTTCCATTATTTTAATTCATTGGCTATTAGCCAAAAAATAAATTTATTTTGATTATGTCATAAAGTCCTTAAAAGTCAAGTACCTTGGAAAAATCCGATTAGGGACCTTCAAGAATTTTACAAAGTCATGGTAGTGCTTTTATAGAATTAGTGTAATCCATCGCAAAATGGTGAGTAACATAGGGAAAAAACATTAATTCCCTTTATTTCTTAAGTTAAGCCTCTGCAGCTTCCTTCTTTTCGGCAAAAGATAAACTCTTGATAATCATATAAAAGGCACCTGCACATACCGAGGATTTGTGGTATGTCTGGGAGAAGAGGAAAATCTAATCCCAAGGAGGTGCCTTATGAGGCGATTATATGCAGGATGTGATCTTCATAGCAACAGTAATTTTATTGGGGTTATTGATGGGGAGGGTAAGAGGGTATTCAAGAAGAAGGTGCGGAATGATATTTTTGAGGTTCGGGGTGTTCTCAGGCCGTTTCGGGAGGAGTTGGTGGGGGTGGTAGTGGAGTCGACCTATAATTGGTATTGGTTGGTGGATGGGTTAATGGAGGATGGTTATCGGGTGCATTTGGCGAATCCTTCAGCGATGCAGCAGTATGTGGGTTTGAAGCATGTGGATGATAGGGATGATGCTTTTTGGTTGGTGGAGATGTTGCGGTTAGGGATTTTGCCTGAGGGTTATATTTATCCTCGGGAGGAGAGGGCGGTGCGGGATCTTTTGCGGAAGCGGGGGCATTTGGTGAGGTTGCGGAGTTCTTTAGTGATTAGTTTGCAGAATATTTTGAGTCGTAATTTGGGTAGGAAGGTGCGGGTTAGCGAGGTGAAGGCTTTGCGGGAGGATCGGGTGAGTCCGCTTTTGGAGGGGAACGAAGAATTGGTCTTAGCCGGGCAGGTCAGCAAAGAGAGTATTGATCATTTGACCCGGCAGATTCAGAAGATTGAGCGGGTGGTTTTACAAAGAGTGGGGTTGAAGGATTCATATCGTTTTCTGCTCACTCTCCCCGGGGTGGGGAAGATATTGGCGTTGACCATTATGTTGGAGACTGGGCCGGTTAGTAGGTTTGCGACGGTGGGTGATTATGTGTCGTATTGTCGGAAGGTTCCCAGTGAGTGGAGGAGTAATGGGAAGCGCAAGGGGGCGGGTAATCGGAAGAATGGGAATAGGTATTTATCTTGGGCTTATGCTGAGGCTTCGGAGTTGGCCAGGCGATTTCATCCTGAGGCGCGTGCTTACTTTAATCGGAAGATGGAGCAGACGAATGTGGTAGTGGCTCATAGTGCTTTGGCCCACAAGCTTGCCCGAGCGGGTTACTATGTGATGAGGGATCGAGTGCCTTTTGATCCAGAGAAGCTATTTGGGGGGAAAGGGTGTGGTTGGAGCGGGGAACCTGGTGTAGGGTTGGTGGTAAGCCACGGCGCTTGATTGGTCAACCGCTCCATCCCGATCTTTTAAGCTCATCAACGTCTTGACCGCCCACGTCGTGAGCCAGGAGGGGTTGGCTAACAACCATGAGGCTTGTAAGCGAATATCAATTGGACACGGCCTGGAGCCGAAGATTTTCTGGTCCGTTGGAGACGGAAGGGATCGTAGAGGAGGAGTGTTAGTTTCTCTACAGATCTAGAACCTGATGGGTGCTTGGTGCAGTCGAGACTGACACCATAAAATCCCAAGAAACTACGGTATAGGGAGAGAAGTTGAGAGCTTTATCAGGATATCATTTTTGGTAAGGGAGAGCCGAAGACTTTCAGAGAGAATGGGGAATGAAAGACATCGGAGATCGATGGGGACGAGATAATCCACAAAGATCATAAAGATGGCGGCTGCTCCGACGAGCCATTCGGGGGCCCATTCTCGCAGCCGCCATCTTTATATAAATTCCCCACTCCCTAATGGCAGAATGGAAAAAAACGGTTGCTCTTACTTAAGGAATAACCTTTTCTCTTGACAGGTGCCTTTTAAATGGGTGCCCTACAACTATACTCCTCTTCCTTTTGCTTCATTTTAAAAGGCCGCCACCAAACAAGTTGGTCAATCCTCCCTTTCTTTAGAGACTGTGTCGCAATAAAAGGAGGAGTTAGAGGGGGGCCAGAGGCAGGCATGAATGAAGAAGCATTGGCCCGTTCACCAAATGTTTAGCTATTTGTTAATTATAAGACCCCGTCTCTTAAGGGAAGAGGTCGACAGTCTTGTCAGAGTGCATTAAAGGGGAGTTTACCTTTTATAGATCTGAGTTTTGCCAAATGAGGAAAAAATGTAGCTTGCCCTCCTTTTTATTACAAAAAATCTGTTCTCCTTTTTAACACAAAGCATTAAAAGCAAACTTTTTCTTGAAGATAGTCTTTAGAAATAAAAATTATTTCTGGGAGTTCTATTTACTTAATTAGAAGTCTCAGGAAAAATGTTAAAATACAAGACCTGACCCCAAAATTTTTATTATTGGTTTGGACAACCGCTGCATTTGCCATCTGGACCAATCTTTAAAATCCAGGCATCGCCGAAATCACCGCTAGTGAAGGAATCTGTCTGTCCAGCAGCAATATATCCGTCAGAAGTCTTCTGCAGGCAAAAGAGGGCATCATAATCATCCGCCGTCCCGAAGGCTTTCTGCCAAACAATCTCGCCGCTACTATCAATCTTTACAATCCAGGCATCTTGATTTGCTGAGGTATCATTAAGACCAATGATATAGCCATCATCATTAGTTGAGTGAATATCACCAACCCAAGTCGCGTTGACATTCTGGTACTCTTTCTGCCACTGGATTGTTCCATTACTGTTTGTTTTTATAACAATAAGCTGGTTTGTTGGTGGAATATAAGGTGCCTCTCCTCCATTCCCTTCAGTTGGTGGCCAACCACCCTCGCCATCAATTGGAATTCCGCCAGAAGGAGGTGTTCCGCCCTCCCCTCCGCCGCCAGAAGATACCGTTCCCAGACCGGCGATGATGTATCCCCCATCTGATGTTAAATTAATAGAATAAAATCCCATGGAAATGTAACCTGATAAATCATAGCGCTTATTCCACAGAATCTCACCATCGCTATCAAATTTTATAATCATGGGCAATATTTGCGGATTACTATACATATCTTCAAGCACCTCCCCAATGGCAATCAATCCTCCATCCGGGGTAAGTTTAAAGTCAAGAATACCTGATTTGCTATTTGGACCTTGATGATAGAATTTCCACCATTTACCTTCACCATTGCTATTGAGTTTGACCAGCATCATCCCTGTTTGTATTCGGTTCTCATTGCGGATATAAATATTCATAGTCCCGGCGAGGAGAAAGTCACCGTCGGATGTCTCTCTTATTTCACTGAATGAAGTCTCTCCTATTGTTTGGTCCATTGGCCCATAAACAATTGCTCCATACACAAACTCTTTCCATTCAATATTTCCAGTACTATCCAATTTTATAACCAAATTCCCCCCCAGAATAATATAACCACCGTCAGAGGTCTGAAGTATTTTCGAAATGCCCTGGGTACCTAACATAGATACCTGTTTATCCCATTGGATCTGTCCGGCCTGAGAAAGCTTGGTGACTCTGATGTCAGAAATATACGGGTAGCCTATCTGGCTTACCAAACCGGCCATGATAAAGCCTCCATCAGAAGTTTCTTCTATGTAGTTTGCTTGCCAGGGTCCAAAGGTCTTTGACCAGGTGTTTTCCCCCCCAAAGGAAATATTGGCGGAAGACTGTTGGCCAATTGAGTCTGTAACTCGTAACGTTACGGCGTTTGCTCCACACTGGGTATGAACAGGTTGCTGCACATCTACCATACTGACATCTGAAGGGATATATCGATACAAGCTGACGGGCATAAGATAATTTGGGACACTTGTAGTTTCATTTATATAAGAATTTACAGCAACGGCATTCGTATCCCGGCTTAGGTGAGAAGGGGCAATGCGTAGAGTAAAAGTGCCATCACCATTATCGAGAAGGCTTAGAGAATCTGGAACTGCCTCACCTGCGGAGCCAATCAGTTCAAAGTTATATGGCGGGATACCACCGGTTGCGGAAAATACCTGCTCTGCGCCACATAAATCAAGGGAAACATTTGCGGGAGATATAATTATTGGTGGGGGCATGTTCATCTTCACCAGCACACTCCCTGAACCACTGTTAGACGATACTAAAATCGTGTGACTGTAATCTCCAGGGAGTAAATCGCTGCGCTTAACTTGAACTGTAACTGTCTGCGACCCACCGCAAGAGGCTATACTTCCACTCTGGGGGGAGACCGAAAGCCAGGAGGGCAAATCCCCGATAATCTGCCACGACAATTGATCAGCGCAATTCCATTCTGAATTAATTACCCTAAAATTCGCCTGCGTTGATGTATATCCGAACTCCAGCGTAGTTGGGTTTATATAGAGAGCCGGCTCTCCTTGGGTAGTAAAGACTATGAGGACTGGAATATTAGGGGAATTTGGATCATTGGATTGGATGTAAAAATTATATACATAAGTTCCAGCGGCGAGGCCCTCCCGTCTCACCGATACATTTACGGAGGATGCTGACCCTGCCTCTGCCTGACCACTTTGCGGGGTAACGGTAAGCCAGGAAGGCCACGGGATATTTTGGTACCAGTCGTAACTAATGGTCCAGTTAAGCGGCATATTTCCTCTATTTTCGATGAACAAGGACTGCTGTAAATTCGAGTCATTAAATAAAAGCATCCCGGGAACATGAATCTCAGGAGCACTTACGATACCTGTTCCCGTGACCGTGATTCTTATTTCACTCTCATCAGGATCATTACTCCGGATGGTAATTATCCCTGAAAATGATCCTACATCCGGTGGCGTAAAATATACAGGGATGATTATACTCTGTTCATTCGAGAGTATCCAAGGATGGGTAGGTGATGGATAATTCGTTAGATCTAATTGAAAGGCACCATCGCCCTCATATAAAATCCCGATGACCTTAAGCGTTCCACCTGCCCCCATTACTTCGTTTTTGATCTGCAGGTTCTTATCTTTAGCTCTTCCTAAGCCTACTTCACCAAAATCAATAAGGTCTGGTTTGGCCACAATATTTGGAGGATTGATCACTGTAAAAAGTTGTACATACTGATTATTTCCTTCATCTCTTTCCGGAAGCAACCCATTATAATTTGCTTGGGCAATCAAGAAATATGAACCTGGTGTAACCTGCGCCGGAATCTGGATGGTGCCAGTAACTTCTCTTTCGCTTTGCCCAGGAATCTCACTCAAACTAAAGGAACCAAGAAAAATATCATTATTATCAAGCTGATTATCGAGAGAAATAAAGAAACCAACTGCGGATGGTCCGGCCTGATCAGAACCTTGATTAGCGATAGAAACTTTTACCTCAAGGGTATTCGTAGGAAAAACTTCTCCCACCGTGGAAAGAGATTTAACGATTAAATCCGTTTGCCAACCATGAGCTTTTTTTACGGCTGCTTCAGCATCCACCAGGCCATACCCAGTCTCGTCATCGCGTCCTCGTTCGCCGATATCCCGAGCCGTCCGGCGTAAGATTTCCCTAACTTCATCTGGATTTAATTGCGGATTCACAGCCAATATTAAGGCCGCTATGCCCGCAACATGCGGCGTGGCAGAAGAAGTGCCGTTAAAGAAATTAATGTAATCGCCGCGGCCATATCCATCTGGTCCAGTGATATCCGTAGTAGTGATGAGAACACCTGGAGCCACAACGTCAAGTTCTGGACCATAATTAGAACTCCAAACTTCTCGGTCACAAGAAAAATTCTCTCTTTGTAGATCAAGAGGATTCCCTTTCTTTTTTTCTCCGCAGGGGCTCATGGCTCCGACCGCTATGGTCTCTTCGTACCGAGCAGGATATATAGGAGGAGCATAACCAAAATTTCCAGCAGCAAATATGACGATAGCGCCCCTGTTCTTTGCTTCTTTAATGGCCTCATGGAGCAGATCATTTTCTGCACCACCTCCCCAGCTATTACTAAGAACCCGGGCTCCATTGTTCACGGCCCAAAGAATGCCGTCAGCGGCCTGAGAAGCAGAAAATGTCCAAGAAGCCCCTTTCCTTTTAGAAAAGGCGATCCGCACGGGCATGATCCGCACGCCAGGGGCTACCCCCACAATTCCTGCGTTATTTTTCTTAGCTCCGATAATTCCGGCACATGCAGTCCCGTGGGCATCCCATGGATTGGGCCCCCCTTGACTATTGCTAGAATCAGGGTCATTTGGGTCATAAGTTGCGTCATATCCAGGAACCAGATTTAGATCCTCATGGTTCAAGTCTACTCCTTCATCAAGAACGGCCACGATGACGTCGCTTTGCCCCAAATCTGATGGATTAACGCCTGCCCTATTTCCCAAAAATTCCCAAGCTGGTAAAATATTTATATCCCAGCCAGGAACTCCACCGGACTGCCCCGTATTTTTTAGTGCCCACTGCATTGGTGACAAGGGATCCTTGGTAATAGGTGGGGCGGGCTCTGTATTCGATCCCAAAATTTTAATATCATCTACAAAAGCCCCAAGCAATCTTTCCCCTTCTCTATCTGGATGTCCTTTTATCTCTCCATCACTTCGGAATCGTAGAGCAAACCAGAGGTTTTTTAATGATTCCTGATCACAGTCAAGAGGTCGTATTTGTCGAAAAAGAACATCATGATATGCAGAAGTGTAAAGGTTACTCGAAGAGACTAAAAATTGGCAATCTTCTCTTTTCCATGGATAGAACCAGTTCACCTTATCCGTGGAGATTAATAATTCTACCCATGGGCTGTCATAGTAACCGTCGATAAATTCTTTTCCAGACTCATATTCATGCAGAAATTCTAAGTAAGTCCAGTAAGAACGAGTGAAGTCAAAGGGCCCGAAAATCATCCAAGAATCCATGTTGGGGGCATAGGTTTCTACTCGGTCATCATTAGGATGAAGATCCGGCGATAACCCATCATGGTTGGCGGCTACCCATAACTTTGAGCTTCCTTCGGTGAATTCATCAATCTGACTTGGATAGCTCATATTATCCACTTTCCCCCAATAATATAACCCATCAGCGGCATTGGCGTCATAGACTTCCCACCCATTCTTGGGAAAATCTCCTTCAAAGTCTTCATGCAACAGGGTTACCCAAGGTGGCTTGGTCATGATGATGAAGTCTGGATGGGCGTATTCGGCCATTCCCGCTTCGTAGAATTCTTTGGCGATTTCAAAAGTATTTGACCCGCTGGCCGATGTAAAACCGAGGAGGTAACATTTAGGCCAGAGAAAATCTTTTTTGATAATGGTCACATTCTTAAGAGCTATGAAATTCTCTATTTGTTCGGTAGTATAAGAATCTTTAAATTTAACAATAAACTCATCGGTAATCAAAGTTTTTTCATTTTCATTGCCAAATATGGGAGTAGCTTGAATTACAAACCCAGTTTGGTTAAGCATGGATATTAATTCCAATATTTGAGCGGATGTGACCTCTTCCGCAAGAGAAACTAAGATGATGTTTTTTCTCCCGAGTTCTTCTATCTCCAAGGGTTGTTTGATGAGACCATTTCCTTCCAACCATTGCTTTAAATTCTCCATCTGGCCATTGGCTACCCGAATGGAAATTTGTTTAGGAAAAACCTCCAGCTTTAATTGCTTTTTTCCTGAATAGTAAACAAAACTCTCTGGGGTAAAAGACATTTGCCGGTCAACAGAAACGATATCTAATTTAATCTTTAAAGTCTCTGGGTATGTCCTCGAACCTACGCGAAGGTGAATAGTGCCTTCATAATGGCCTAATTGGGCATCAGATGGAACGGCCAACCGAAGAGTTATTTCATTAGGTGTGTTGGCCTCAATTTTTTTAAAAACATGGGGATCAATTTCAATAAAAGGTCTTAACTCGGGCGTGATCCATAAATTGACCTTTTGCAAATCTTTCCTACTCATAAAAGCAATGGACAATTCCTTTTTAGCCCCTTTATTAAGAGTCTCTTCGATCCTCTCTGGAGTCCAGGTAATAATGTTTTTCGCCTGACTAGGATATTGAGCAGACTCGAAAGTTTTCCAAGCATCTTGGGAGGATTTTAGAGCCAAACAGTACCTCCCCTTAAAGCTCTTTTGATGCTTGTTCCCCACTTGCTCGATTACGTAAACAAAGTACTCCCCTTTGGCGGGTAAAACTGTCGATATCCTATTGGGAAGAGGGCTGCGGTCTACCTTAAAGAAAGGTTTAGATCGGGAAGTTAATATTAAGGTGGCGCGATCTCCGGTATATTTGCCAGATGGGTTAGACCTCAGACTTATCGTTATCTTTTCACCTTTTTGCCCTGCAAAGGTATAGGTGTCTATGTCTAAGGGGAACTCTTTTTCTTTGCCTCCTAAAAAGGAACAAATTTCTTTCTCCCCCCACTTATGGGAATTTTCACACGCCCATAAAAAATTTACTTGAAAGATGCTAAATCCCCAAAAGATAAAAAATAAAAATATTTTTGATTTGCTTTTCATAGGTCCTTACCCAATGTTAAAATTTATTTATCCTTACTCTGGAAATTTTAATAATTCCCTTTTGCTACCTACGCTTCTTTAAAAAGAATTGTTAACTTTCTCCTTAGCGAAGAGAAGCGTCTAAGCCATATTATCTTACCTCGCAAAAAAAATGCCAAGTTTATTTTTAAAGTATTAAAAATGCCTTTAAAAATATTAGTTTTTTCAACTAATTAGCAATGATTTTTTTACGCCAATTATTTCGTGATTGCATTTTTTAAAAAAGTTGTAAACAATTCCGACAAAAATTTTGGCTTTATTCTTTCCGCTTCATAACTTATGAACATATTTGGGTATTCGATTATTTTATCTTTTTTAATTTTTGTAAATTTTTCCGACAATTTTACAAAATGGCTAACGGCAAAAATAATCTTACAGTTGACTCATAAAATGCCATGGGAAAAAAATCTGTTCTCCTCTTTAATTTAACGAAGTGAACCGCATTTTTCCTTAGATTTGGGATTATGGAGGAAGGCTAAAGGAAGGGCTCTATGAAGATTAGGTTAAATTGCTTTCATGGTTGACTTTTTACAGCTTCATAAACTTCGCGAGAAATATCCACAGGTATGTGCCCGTATTGGTAGTCTCCCTTATAATTATAATAATTAAAGGGTTGGCCTTCGATAATAGTCTGCCCTTCTTTACTCAATCCCCAATGATCGGATTTATAAATTTGTCCGCCTTCTAAGGCAGTTACCCATTCTTGTTCTCCGCGCATGTAAGTGGAAAATTTATAATTAATAAAATCACTACTCTTCATTCTATTCTGATGAGCGGCTAGACTGCTTTGGCGCATTTCTTCAGCATAGCGAGACATCATAGAAGAAGTTTTCTTCATCAGCTCTTTTAATCTTTCCATTCCCTGGCGAACATATTCCCGAGCCCACTGTTCGTTAATTTTATAACTTTCCGCAATTTTAATTAGGGAAGGAAGATCCTGACCAAAACTACTCTCCGGAGCCCAAAAGCCATTAACAATAATTCCCCATTGGCCGGCATAGGTAGGATGAAGGCCTAAGACATCATAATAACCAATGCAGGAAGTTCCTCTCTTACTGTGGAAAGAAATCAAAACATTTTCCGCATCAGCTCTCCTTTTCAGAAACATGGAGGTTTGCTGGGCTACTTGCGGATTTGGGTATCGCTCTATGATTCTGAGGTTTCGCGAACCATAATGACTCATAGCCACACTCAAGGCTTCCCCCGGCGGCATATAACTGTAGCGCAGATTTCCGGGAATTTGAGAGCTGCTGAAATAAGGAATTTGGGATTGGCCGACAAAATCAATAATCGTAAAGATATAACCAATGTCTCCTCCCTGACCATGACAAAGGGCAGCCCCTTTAGCAGCCTGAAGCTCCCACCCCTCCGGCACCAGGATTTCGCATGTGCCATCAGGAGCTCTGCGCAGATGCATTGGTCGGATACTGGCAACAGCTCCTTTGCGACCACTCATTTTTTTATAAGCTTGTTCATCGAAGAGAGTGATATTGGCCACGATGGTCATGAGTGTTGGAACCATTTCTTTGAATTGGTTAGCAGGCGCTTCGTACCCAATGATCAATGCCTGCGGGCGGTTAATATGGAAAGTGTATTTACTTTTGATAATAATTTGCCCAGCCCCACTGCGCTGCATTTCTACTACTGTTTTCAGCCGATCTCGACTGGTGCGGGCCATGGTTATCTTCAAGTCTGGAATCTGCCTTTTAATATTCTGCAGAGTGGCTTTGGCAAAACTTACTGAATCATGGGCTGGATCGATCTTTTCCAGGAAAATTAAATTTACATAGGCAAGTTCCTTGGCATCTGTAACATAAATCATTTTGCCATCTGTATATTTTTGGGTGCCCACTTTCCAGCCTTTAGGTTTATAAAGCCCAAAGGCGCCATCGGCAGCCACAAAATACTCAAAATCAGAAAAAGAAATTTGAGGCTGGGCGATGGCGCTCTGCGCCCACATTAAAGAAACAATAATCAAGAATGAAATTAATCCCATTTTTCCCCTCGGCAAGTTAGGGCCTAATTTATCATAACTAAGGGCCTTAAATAAAAGTTTAAATAGGCGAATTCTTCCATGGCCAAAAATTGTTTTCATTAATCTGCGCATCCCATATTATTGCCCCTTGCATCCTAAAAATTCTAACCACTTTTTCAGAGCTGATCTAATTTTATTTTTTATTCAAATACACCGTTCCATCTTGGCCATCCCTGGAGTTTCCATCGCCGCCAAAGGCTGTTGCCTGACCTGTAAATGTCGAGTTGTCGTAATAGACAGCGATTCTTCCTCCTCCTCCACCCACTTCACCTGCACCGCCATTGGCCCTGATCGTGCCTGATCCGGAAAGGTTCGAGGAATTGATGTAAATCGTCCCTCCAGAACCACTGCCTGCCCCACCGCCTGCCCCATTTAAACCATTGGTTATCTGTAACCAGCTCTGGCCTTTGTTTGTTGTCTTAAATAATCCATCTTTCAAAGTACCAGCATATATATTCCCTTCAAAATCCATCGCCAATGATAATACTGTCATTCCCGATAAACCAAGATGCGACCAACTAATACCACCATTAGATGAAAAAAGTACCCCGTTACCTTGATCATAATACCCCGTCCCACAATAAATATTATTATCCTTGTCAATTAATATTGTCGAAACTGAAATATTATTTATAATCTGGGTCCAGGTTAATCCATCGTCTGAGCTAAAAAATAAACCCCGATGGGTACCCATATAAACTATGTTGTTTGTATCTATTCCAAATGCAAGAGGACCCAAGCTCGTAACAAATGACCAACTCTCTCCATAATTCGTTGTTCTATATAATCTACCATAAGCTGCATCACCTCCTAATAAGGTATTATTTTTTGTCTTGATAAAAGCCCAGCACGAAGGACCAAAGAAACCATCTCCTCTTATCATCCATGTTTCACCATTATCTATCGACAAGTAAACTTTGTGGGCACCGTGTATACCTACCCAAATGTGGTCTTCTTCTGTTATATATAAAGAATAAATTTGAGCTTCATATAAAGGTAAATTCATTCTTTCCCAGCTTATTCCATTATCGGTTGATCTAAATAATCCAGCGTAAGCATAATTACCCTTATATAATCCAACAAATATATGTCCCTTAGAATTTACGGCAATATCACCTACTTCTCCACCCATTGGACCATTCAAACTTTTCCAGTTTAATCTTTGTCCACTTAGTGAACTATAAATTAATATTAAAAACAATGAACTTATAACTTTATTTCTTAAATGCATTTTATTCTCCTCTTATTGTAGGTGATATTGCCCTGTTAATTAAATTACTTCACTTCACTAAAATCATCTTTTTAGTTGAAACATATTCACCAGCCCTAAATGTATAAAAATAAATTCCACTATTTAATCCAGAACCATCAAATTCCACTTCATAGTTGCCAGCTTCTCTTTTATCATTAACTAATTCCATCACCTCATTCCCTAAGACATCATAAACTTTTATTGTAACCTTAACTTCTTCGGGAATTGAAAATTGAATTCTTGTTCTGGGATTAAAAGGATTTGGATAGTTCTGGAATACAAAATACCTATCAGGAACATTTGAATTTCCAGCACCTATTTTATAAGGAGCAAAACCTTGAACTCTTGCTTCAACTGTATTTGTAAACTCTGTCTCAGTTAATACATTGTTTAAGTAACCAACTGCCGTTACTTTATACTTTACTATAAATTCATTAGCCTGAAGTGGACCTGTAACAATTGTCTCATTATAATCTACAAATTCTGTATTTGTTGTTGTAGCATAAACTTCAAATACTCCTTCATAATTGAGTTTATATACTTTATAGTAAAGCAAAACAAAATTATCATTTGGATAAACGCCCCAGATAAGTCTTGGATGATTTTGTCCATTATTTACTAATGCAAGTGCGTTTGACCAAAAGTTTGGTAATCTTGATGTCCTCGGAGACCGGTTAAATATTTGACTTACTTTTACTAATTCTCCTTGATTAATCAATATCCTGTTATTTTGAGATTGAGAAGGAGGAGGCACTATAGAATAAACATACTTACCTAATTGTATATCATAATAAACATAAAAATCCGGATCAACAACAGTACTTCCATAATCACTATCCCTTGCATCGAGGTAAAAATATTTGTCTGGATATTTCGAATTTGTAACTTTATATAGACCTAATCCCCATGATGGATTAGTTGTAGGTGGCTGATTTAACCACACCCAATTAAATCCTGGCCAATTAGAAGTTGTGAAGTCAGCTGGTCCATAGGTTATTAAAGTTGAATTGTAAACTTCAGGATTTGTGCTAATCCTAAAATCTCGAATCGCATTATTCCACTCCCACAC
>Ga0078972_1006586_pt1 | contig 27260 bp, 26 predicted proteins | sample YelNatPaOPGAMG01_FD_67568 | JGI IMG/M metagenome (GOLD analysis project Ga0078972, IMG submission 67568) | Hot spring thermophilic microbial communities from Obsidian Pool, Yellowstone National Park, USA - OP-RAMG-01 (SPADES assembly) (version 2) | ecosystem: Environmental > Aquatic > Thermal...
TTCGACAACGCTAACGAGTTCTACAAGCTGGGGCTAGAGGCCGGGTAGCCCGGCGGCCGATGGGCGGTCCCGAGAGGGGCACAAACCTCGGCGTGTATGGCGACCTGGATGGCGAGCGCCGGCGCGACGGCATTGGCGGTTGGTGGTGAGCGGGACGAGAGCGGCATGGTAGATGAGGGCATGACTGCCGAGGACGTAGTCGAGTTGCTGCGTCTGTTCGAGCAAAACGGAATCGAGGTCTACGTAGATGGCGGCTGGGGCGTGGATGCTCTGCTCGCTGAGCAGACGCGCCCGCACCGCGACCTGGACATAGCGCTGCCACACAAATACGTGCCACGACTTCGCCAGTTGCTCGAGGCGAGAGGCTACAGGGAGGTCCCGCGGGACGATAGCTGGGAGTGCAACTTCGTCCTGGGCGACGACAGCGGGCACGAGGTTGATATTCATTCCTACACCTTCGATGCCGACGGCAGGAACGTTTTCGGCGTCCCTTACGTACCCGAACACCTCACCGGCACCGGGTCAATAGGCGGCTATCCGGTGCGCTGCATCCCGCCCGAGTGGATGGTGCGCTTCCACACTGGCTACGAACTGGATGAGGACGACTACCGCGATGTCAAGGCGCTTTGCGAGCGGTTCGGCATAGCGCTGCCAGCCGAGTACGACGCTTTCGAGCAGGCAGCGGGTGCGGGGCGGTAGCAGCCTGAGGCCGGCTCAGGTGGTGCCAGCGTACACTCCGAGCACCTCAGCGAAATAGATGGTATGCTGGCGCTGCAGGGGCTGCAGGCGGTGCTCAGGGGTGAGCAACAGGTGCGGCGGATGCACAGCCTCGTATATGCGGCACTCGTAGTTGGCCAGGCACTCAGCCACCGATGGCGGCCGGACGTGGTAGGAGGGGATGGCGGTGAGGCCGGTGGCGGCGAACTTGTCGCCGTTGGCGCCGGAATGACTGCCGCAGTAATCCACTGCCTGGCGCAGTTCGCGGCCGGGAACGGCCACGACGAACTCGGGGACCTCTTCCAATAGATGATAACTGAAACGGTCGCGCCGGATGGCGATGACGGAGACCGGGCTGGCGTGGTAGAACCAGCCGAAGAGCCACCAGGAGACGGTTATCAGGTTGGCGCGGCCGTCTCCGCCCATGCATGAGATCAGCAGGCCACCGTCGTTGAGCCTCTCGAAGGCGACGCTGGCGATGGCGGCTGGGTCAAGCGCTTTGCGCATACGAGCCTCCCGGGCTGCCGGCGTGGGCAACAGTGTAGCAGAGGCGGGCGCGCGCATCCAGCCCAATGCCCAGTCCAGCAGGGCTTTTCGATTCTGGCAGGGGATTTGCAACTCGGTGCAGGTATGGACAAGAACAGAGAGAGCAAGGCCGAGTTGATGGAGTACCTGAAGTTGGTGCCGGACCACCGAGACCGCCATGGGAGGCGTCATCCGTTGGCGGCGATACTGGCGCTGGCGGTAGCGGCGATGGCGGCAGGGGCGCGCACCCTACTGGCAGTGAGCGAGTGGGGGCGGGCGCTGAAGCCAGAGCAGGTGAGAGCGTTGGGCTTCACGCGAGCGAAGACGCCGAGTGTATCGACGCTGCACGAGGTATTCAAGCGGCTGGATGTGGAGGCGTTTGAGCGGGCGCTGGGGCAGTGGGCGCAGGCGCAGAGCGGGGCGGGGCCAGTGATCAGCGTTGATGGCAAGGGGCTGCGAGGCATCCATGGGGAGGAGTTGCCGGGGGTGCGTCTCGTGGCGGCATACAGTGACCAGGCCGGCCTAGTGCTGGCGCAAGAGGGGGGTAAGGGGGGATAGGAAGGAGTCGGAACTGGGCATGGCGGAGAAGGTACTGGATCAGGTGCCGTTGGTGGGAGCGATTGTGACGGGTGATGCACTCTATGCCCAGCGGGCACTGTGCCAGAAGAAGGAAGAGGTACACGATGCGTTGGCTCAGATTGACACAAACGTTGACCGCGATTGGAATTGCATTGGTCATTTTGATGTTCTTTGAAATCGCTTTGCTGGTAGCATTGATTGGAGGAACCACCACGATCAAGGCGGGCGGGCAGACGCGCGCTGTCAGCGAGACCGAGACTACGCTCATCCTCCTGTTGTTTGCAGTCATGGCAATCGTCAGCGGCGAAGCCGCGCGCCGGTGGATTCGCCAAACCTTCGCGCTGGACGAATCCAAGTTCTCCGCTCGCCCGCGCGGGGTCGCGTCTACCCTGGGGGGTCTGGCGCTGCTGCGCGATCTCATCTTCGCACCTCTTTTGCCGATCATCGCGTTTGCCGCAAACGTGCTGATCCTTTTCCTACTGACGAGAGAGATCACTTCCAGGGGATTCGCCTTACCCACGCAGTTCTGGCTCGTCCTCGGACTTTATGTGGTCTATCTGCCGGCGCGCCAGCCAATCCTCGCCGTGTTGAGACGCGCGAGCCGTCCCGTTACCCGACCCTTCACTTCCGCCGTCCCGACTTTTACGCGCAAGGGGAACGCCATCATCTTGGATCTCAAGCGCCGGCGCGCGCGCCCTCCTTCGCAGCGCGGCTTAATCGGCATCGCTTCCGAACCTTGCATCGTGACGATTCGCTTTGACGAGTTGGACGAGATACGCGCGTTTTCGTATGTGGAAGCGCAATCGTTTGTTCAATACGAGTTGGGTCCGGATCTGCAGCTCGGGTTGAAGGGCAGCACGGAACTGTATCGCTACCTGAACGGCGAAATCGAGCGTCCGTCGGTCTATGGCTACTATTGGGGCTCACTCGGCACGGTGCTCCTCCTGCGGGGTCCGCAACTCTTTTACCTAATTTCGGTCGCCAACGCCGATGTAAATGAACTGGTGGCGGCATTCAATGCTTACAAACAATCGGCCGCACGCGCAGTGTCAGCCGCGGGGTGAAGAATCAGCCGAATTTTCACTCGCATCAATGTGATCGCGTGTAGCGTTCTCCTCCTGCTCTTTTGCGTGGGAGGTCCTTTCCTAACTCGCACAAGCCGAAACCAAACACGTTTTGATCGTGCGCGTTGCCCATCGGGCCAGCCTCCACTATAATCAGCCTTCGGCAGTAGATCCTATCACACACACTTCCGGACAGGCGCGCTCGTGCCCGCTGCCAGGGCCGATAGGCCGGCGTCGGGTTCCGCGGCTGGATGATGGAAGTGGAGGACAGAAAACGAGTCGGAGGTAAGAGTCGTGGCGAACATCAGTATGAAGGCGCTTCTCGAAGCTGGCGTGCACTTCGGGCATCGCACCCGCCGCTGGAACCCGAAGATGAAGCCGTACATCTTCACCGAGCGCAACGGCATCCACATCATTGACCTGCAGCAGACGCTCAGGGCACTCTCGAACGCCTACGATCTGGTGCGGGACATGGCGGCTCGCGGGGGGACGGTCCTGTTCGTCGGCACCAAGCGCCAGGCGCAAGAAGGCATCCGCCAGGAAGCCGAGCGCGCCGGCATGCCTTACGTGAACCAGCGCTGGCTGGGTGGGACGCTCACTAACTTCGTCACCATGCGCAGCCGCATCCAGACCATGAAGCGCCTGGAGGAGCGCCAGGAGCGCGGCGAACTGGCGCAGCTGAACAAGAAAGAGGCCCTGCTCATAACGCGCGAGCTCGAGCGCATCCATCGCCGCTTCTCCGGCCTGCGTAACCTCGAGCGCTTGCCAGATGCGATCTTCGTCGTTGACGTGCACCGCGAGGCCATCGCCGTCAAGGAGGCCAACCGTCTGCGCATTCCCGTGATCGGCATGGTTGACACCAATTCCGACCCGGACCCGATTGACTACGTCATTCCGTCCAACGACGACGCCATCCGGGCCATCTCCTTGATCTCCTCGATCATGGCCGATGCCGTGATCGAGGGTAAGCAAGCCAGAGAGGCCATGGCGGTCGAGCCAGTGGAGGCGCCTGAAGGCGAGCTCGAGGTCGAGGAGTTGGGCTTCGAGGAAGAGGAGCCGATCGGCCCGGTGTATGTACCGGAATTCGAGCTCGGCGAGGAAGAAGGCGAGGTTGACATTGACCTCGGCCCGGACGAGTTCGAAGAGATGCCGGGCGATGATGACGAAGACGCTGCTTTCGATAGCGACCTGACCCTGAGTTAATCGGGCAGGCTGCGGCGCATCCGGGCCGCGCGGGCGACGGCTCAGCACAGTTAGAGGAAGGTTCGATGGCAATAACAGGGGAGATGGTGAAGCAATTGCGCCAGGCGACTGGCGCTGGAGTCCTTGATTGTCGGAACGCTCTGGCGGAGTGTGCCGGCGACTTCGATAAGGCCGCAGAGCTGCTGCGGCGCAAAGGCCTGGCGGCGGCGGAGAAAAAGGCCTCTCGCGCCGCCAACCAGGGCATCATTGGTCATTACGTGCACACGGGCGCCAAGGTGGCAGCGCTGGTCGAACTCAACTGCGAGAGCGACTTCGTGGCCATGAACCAGGGCTTCGTCGAACTGGCACACGACCTGGCCATGCAGGTGGTTGCCAGCCAGCCGCGCTGGGTGCGCCCCGAGGATGTGCCGGCGGATGTGCTCGCCGTCGAGCGCGATCTGTACCGGCAGCAGGCCCTGGCCGAGGGCAAGAACGAGAAGGTGATCGAGCGCATCGTCGAGGGCCGCCTGGACAAGTTCTACACGCAGTACTGCCTGCTCCGCCAGCCGTACATCCGCGACCAGGACGTCTCCATCGAGGACCTGCTGAAGCAGAAGATCTCGCAGTTCGGCGAGAACATCGTGGTGAGACGCTTCGTCCGCATGGCAGTGGGCGAAAGCTGAAGAATGGGCAAGAGAACCCCGCCGGGATGACCGGCGGGGTTTCTGTGAAGGGGGATCAATGGCGCCTGTCAAGTATCGAAGAGTCTTGCTCAAGATCGGCGGTGAGGCCCTGGCTGGGCCGGAAGGATTCGGCATTGATCCACACATGGCCGAGGAAGTAGCCACCAAGATCAAGGCGGTGCAGAGCCTGGGCGTGCAGGTGGCCATCGTCCCGGGCGCGGGCAACATCTGGCGTGGCCGTGATGGCCTGGCCCATGGCATGGAGCGGGCCACCGCTGACCACATGGGCATGCTGGCCACGGTGATGAACGCCCTGGCGCTGCGCGACGCCCTGGAGCGGTTGGGCCTGGAGACGCGCGTTGCCTCGGCGATCGAGATGACGGCCATAGCCGAGCCGTACATCAGGCTCAAGGTGATCAGCCACCTGGAGAAGGGGCGCATCGTCATCGTTGGCGCTGGCACGGGCAACCCCTATTTCACCACCGACACAGCGGCAGCGCTGCGAGCCATGGAGATCGGCGCCGAGGTGCTGATCAAGGCTACCAAGGTGGACGCCGTGTACTCGGAGGACCCGATGGTCAACCCCAACGCCAAGCGCTTCGAGAGCCTCTCCTATATCGAGGCGCTCAATATGCGTGTCGGCGTGCTCGATAGCACGGCCATCTCCCTGTGCATGGAGAATGAACTGCCGATCGTGGTCGTGGACCTCTGGCAGCCGAACAGCATGGAAAGGGTTGTGCGCGGCGAGTCTATCGGTACCATAATAAGGGCCTGACGGCCACGCGGGCTTGCCCGTTCCGTGGTGGGCCACGCCAGGCCACAGTCGCTGTCGTAGCTAGGGAGGACTGCCCCATGGTACCTGACGTAGAGCGAGAAGCCCGGCACAAGATGGAAGCAGCCGTTGAAGCTCTGCGGTCCGAGCTGGCGGCCATCCGCACCGGCAGGGCTTCACCGGCGCTGCTTGAGCACATCCACGTTGACTACTACGGCACGCCCACAGCGCTGCAGCAACTGGCAGGCGTGAGCGTTCCTGAGCCGAACCAGCTTCTCATCCGCCCCTGGGATCGGGCCAGCCTGAAGGCAATCGAGCACGCGATCCTCACGAGCGACCTCGGCCTGACGCCGAACAACGATGGCCAGGTGATTCGCCTTGTCATCCCGCCACTCACTGAGGAGCGTCGCCGCGAACTGAGCCGCGTTATCGCAAAGCGAGTGGAGGAAGGGCGTGTGGCCGTGCGCAACGTCCGGCGAGATGCCCTGAAAGATCTGAAGGACCTCGAGAACGAGAAGCTGCTCACCGAGGATGAGCACGAGGACGCTAAGGAGCGACTGCAGAAGCTCACCGATGAATACATCAAGCGCATCGAAGAAGTCGGGGCACTGAAGCAGCAAGAGATAATGCAGGGATAGGGAATGGCTTTGACGGACAGTCGGCCGCTTGCTAAGGCCGCGGCTACGGCAGCCGGCCTCAGCAAGTTACCGCGTCATGTCGGCATCATAATGGACGGCAATGGGCGCTGGGCGCGCAAGCGTGGCCTGCCGCGCGCTGCTGGCCACCGCGCCGGCACGCAGAACATCCGGCCCCTCCTGGAGGCGGCCGTCGAGTTCGGCATCGAGTGCCTGACGATCTGGGCTTTCTCCACTGAGAACTGGGTGCGGCCGCGAGATGAGGTGACCACGCTCATGAACCTGGTGGGCGAGTCGCTCGACCGCTGGCTTCCGGAGTTGCACCAGAACGGAGTGCAGCTACGCCACATCGGCCAGCTTGACCGCCTTCCACCGCGTCTGCAGCAGCGCATCCGCGAGGCCATCGAACTGACACGGGACAACAAGCGCATCACGCTCAACGTCGCCTTCGATTATGGCGGCCGCGACGAGATCGTGCGCGCCGTGCGGCGCATCATGCAAGCGGGCACGCCGCCGGAGCAGGTGTGCGAGGAACTGATCGCCGCCAACCTGGACACGGCCGGCCTGCCCGATCCTGACCTGATCATTCGCACTGGCGGCGAATTCCGCACCAGCAATTTCATGCTCTGGGAAGCGGCCTACGCCGAGTACTACATAACCCCCGTTCTCTGGCCGGACTTCAACCGCGACGAATTGCTGCGGGCCCTGCAGGATTACGCCAGGCGCGAGCGGCGCTTCGGCGGCTTGCCGGACCCGAACAACTAGGGCCGGTTGATGCAGAGCCCGCTCGGTTCCTCTCTTCGGCAGCGCGTGATCAGCGCCGCCATCATCCTTCCTGTCGTGGCCGCCTGCGCCTGGTTCGGCCATCCCTGGATGACCCTGCTCGTGGGCTTGGTCGCTGGCCTTGGGGCATATGAGTTCGCCCACCTCGGGCGTCGCCTTGGGCTCGACATCGCCACCGCCATCCCTGTGACCGTCGCGGTGCTTCTGGCTCTGGAACGGGGTTTCTACGGTGGCCGCTACCAGGCGGGACTGCTGGCCCTTTCTGTCTTGTTCAGCACAATGTGGTACGTCTGGCGCAGTTGGCGTTCCGGCCATGCGACAGCGCCGACTGAGTCCTGGGCAGTCAGCGTCCTGATCGGTGTCTATGTTGGCTTCCTGGGCGGGCACCTGGCCGCTATCCGCATTATCGCCGGCGGCCTGCAGTGGCTGGTGTTGGGCGTTGTGGGCATGTGGCTGAGCGACACGGGCGCCTACTTTGTGGGCAGCACCCTGGGCCGTCACAAGATGGCGCCCAGCCTGAGCCCGAAGAAGACGTGGGAAGGCGCCGTCGGTGGCCTGGTTACGGCCCTGCTCTTCTGCGTTGTGTTCGCCTGGCTGAGCGGCATCGGCGCCTGGCACGGGCTGGCCGTCGGCCTGATGATCGGCCTCATCTGCCCCTTCGGCGACCTGGCGATCTCCATGGTCAAGCGCCAGAGCAAGGTGAAGGACTCGGGCAACCTGATTCCGGGCCACGGCGGCATGCTCGATCGCCTGGACACACTGCTGTTCGTCGCCCCGCTCGTCTTCTACTACGCCACCATCATCTACCCTCTGTTCCCTCGCCCCTGAGCGCCTCTGGCGCGGAGATGCTCTCCAGGCGAGACGTAAGGGCATCCTTGTGCATCGGCGTCCTCTCACTGGACCTGAGGCTGTTTGCGCTGCGGGCCTGGCAGCGTTAGTCTATGGGGTCGAGGACGGCTAAACAGCGCCAGTTTGACCGTTAGTTCGGGTTCATCGTGAGTTCGTCGTATGCTGACGGAATACGGCTTGGACGCCGCGGCCTCGAATCAGCGCCGAGACCTCGCGGTTCGTTCTCAACCATCGGAGGCTGCTACACCGGCAGCCACTAGGAAACGCAATAGCCTTGCTTCGGCCCGCAGCCTGGCGGGCCGCCTGAGGCTCTGGCAGGCCAGGCATAGCCTCGAGGCTATCTACGCCTCGGCTGCGGCGATGGCTGGGGGCTGGCTCTTCCTCTTCTGGCGCTACTCCCTGTTCCGTGTCGGCAAGGTGCCGCGCTTTGGCTTCGGCGAGGTGAAGCCGGAGAGCCAGCTTGCCCTGGACCTGGCTGCGTTCGTGTTGATCTGGGCTGGCTACCTCGGCGGTTACCACTTCCTGCGCCGGTCGCGCAAGTGGATTGGCGCCATGCTCGGCGCCATCGCTGGCAGCGTTCTGCTGGCTGTGGTGCTGAACGCGCTCCTCTACCCGATGGGGGCCCTGGACTTCTATCACTACTTGATGACGGTTGACATGGCCTTTCGTCACCACGTCAACCCCTACCTGGTGACTTACAGGCAGTTGCCAGCTCCTGACGTATGGGCAAAGTACGGTTTCGTCTTCAACCTGCCGCTCGGGTACGGGCCCGGTTGGCTGCTGCTCTCGTTGTTGCCGGCGCCGCTGGCTGGGTTGACCGACGTGATGCGAACGGTGTTCGTCTACAAGGGCTACACGTTGTTGCTGTTCGCTGGCACAGCGGTGGCCATCTGGTGGCAGCAGGGCAAGGGCCGCGCCGGCCTGCTGGCGGCCTACCTGTTCGCCGCCAACCCTCTTGTCCTGTTCGAGGGGTTGGCCAACGCGCATAACGACGTCATGGTGGCCCTTTTCCTGGTGTTGGCCGTGGTGGCTCTGGAGAAGCGTTCGCTGCTGGCCCTGCCAGCGCTGGTAGCCTCGGCCCTGATCAAGTTCACCACGGCGCCGCTTGGGCTGCTTTTCCTGGCCTGGATGATCTATCGCCGTTGGCCGCTCAAGCGCGTACTTGCCTCGGCTGCCCTCTGCCTGCCGGTGATGGCGGCAGCTATCCTGCCCTTCTGGAGCGGCGGCCGGCTGATCGGGGGCATGATGCGCGGCAGCACCGCCTACCTGCGCACTTTCTACTCGTCGTCGTTGCTTTCTCTGGGGCGGGAGTGGGCCATCGTCAGCGGCAGAGCGGATCCGAACGCGCTGATCCGCTACGGCGTGCTCATACTGGGTGCGCTGACGATCCTGATCGTGGCTCTCAGCCGACGGCGCACCAGCCCTATCCCGGCTGCCCTGGCCATCCTGCTCCTCGCCACCCAACTGGCCACCAACCTCTTCCCTTGGTACCTGGTGACGGTGGTCCCGCTGATCGCCATGTACAACGAGGAGCAGGAGCGGTGGTACCTGTTCATGGCAACCCTGCTTGGGCTGGTCTACTACCCCATCTCAACCTGGGTTTGGGCCAGGCTGCCGAAAGATCCGCCCGCTGTGCACATCTACCAGGCGCTGCTGCTGACTGTGCCCATGCTCGTCTACCTGGAGTACCGCCTGGGGCAGTTCCTTCTGCCGCACCTGCGCTTCACCCGCCGGCCACGGGGCATGGACCGCCACTATCCGCCCTTGCCCGGGGCTTAGGCCGGGCGGTCAGCGCAGCTTGAGCCAGAGGCGGATGGCTGCAGCCAGCCTCTCGCTGTGCTGGTCCTGGCCGGGCAGGCAGCGAGCCAGCTCCGCCTCCACGATGCGCGCCCCGACTTCGTCCAGGCCGGAGCGCACCGCGAGCACTTGGGTGAGGGTGGCCGTGCAGTCGCGCTTCTCCAGAATCATGCGTTGCAGGCCGCGCACCTGGCCCTCGAGGCGGCGCAGGCGCACCAGGACCTCGGCACAGCCGGCGCTGGCATCGCCTGCTTCGGCGATCTCTGTGGCGGTTGCTTGCTCCAGTTCGTCCATGGCTACTCTTGCCTCTATCCAGCCGTAGGGCTATACTATAGCAGACATACCCCAGTGGGGTATACTGATGCTATTCCAATAGGGATGGCGAGGCAAGTCAGTTGGGAGGTCGGCGTCATGCCCATTCACGAGTACACCTGCCAGCAATGCGGGCACAAGTTCGAGAAGTTCACCTTGATGTCGCAGACGCAGTCACCGAACTGCCCCGTCTGCGGCTCGGCTAACGTCAAGAGGCAGATATCGGCGTTCGCCAGGAGTGGCAGGAGCACTGGCTCGAGCAGCAGCGCTTCCTGCGCCCCCTCTGGCTGAGGGATCAGCAGACGCTGAGAGCAGTTGGCTCTCTTGTGACTGGAAGCGAATGCGAGGTTGAGCCGTGGCGGGCGAAGCGGATAGGGTGGCGGAGCTGGAGCAGCGCATCGCCGAGTTGAAGCGGCGCTGGCCCGCTCACTCGGTGAGCCCGGCTCTGTTTGAGCAGCTCGACGAGCTTGAGCGGCAGCTGGCGGAAGCACTGGCGGCCAAGCAAGAGCAATGCCAAAACAAGTAGCCTGTGTGGACTATGCCAGGTGCTTGCCGGAGCAGTGCGGTAGCGCCGCCCCGGACAGCGGCGGCTGCCGCGCTGTGGCCAGTTGCCGGAACAAGTTCCTGGTTCAAGATGTGCGTACAGAGCCACCTTACGGTGGCTCCGGCCTGTGCCGTGGCTGTGGCATCTGCGCTACGGCCTGCCCCTTGCGCGCCATCCGCATGATGTGAGGGCTGTCAGGCGGTTGGCCGGCGGCAATCGGGGCGCTTGGCGGTGCGGGTCCGCAAGCGCAGGTGCTGCCGGGGCTTGAGACTCGTCCTTTGCCGCCGGGTTTCAGGTTCGCCGGGAGGCGGGCGAAGGGAGTGGCTTGCACCAAGCGCGAAAGAGAGGGCGGTCACCATGGGGATCGCCCTCTCTTTGCGTCGTGCTGTCAGGCGAGGCGTCGCCGGTTGGCGCTGTGCCTATTCCGCCTTCAGCAGGTCCTCGATCTGCTTCTGTAGATCGGGGAGCACTTCCTTGGCCGTCTTCTCGCCCGACCATACCGGGTCCAGGGCGGGCGTGATGGCTTTGGTGAGGATCTCGGTGTACTTCGGGTGCACCATGAACGGCTCGGCAGTGGTGGCCTTCTCGTAGTTCAGCAGGTCCGTGATCACGTGCATGCGTGCGTTGGGCTGTTTGGCCTCGAAGTACTTGAGCCACTCGGCACCGTTCTGGGGCATGGCGGGCATACGGCTGACGGCCTGGGCCCACTTCAGGTTGTTCTCAGGCCTGCACATGAACTCCATGAACTTCCAGGCTTCATCCTGGTTCTTGGAGCCCTTGAACATGTAGAAGCCCATCGGATAGAAGAAGGCCAGGGGATCCTTCACCACAGGCCAGGCGGCGCAGGCCCAGGGCGAGGTGGCGGCGGCATAGGTAGCCAGGGACCAGAGCCCCATGTCCTGCATGCCCGCCTTGCCCGAGAGCAGGGGATCGGCGTCGCCGAACATCTCCCATTCCTGGGCGCGCGGTGAGACGTGGTACTTCACGGTAAGGTCGGCGATGTCCTGAATGCCCTGGGCCATCTCGGCCGTATCGGCCGTGATCTTGGTCACATCATCATTGGCCCAGCGGGCGCCCCACCAGCGCACGGCATACATGTAGTACAGTATGGAAGTGACGCCGAAGACGTCCACCTTGCCGTTGGCCTCGACCGTGAGCTTCTTCGCAGCATCGAGGAAGGTGGCCCAGTCCCACTTGCTGTCGCCCCATTTCTCCGACGGATAGGATAGGCCGGCCTTGTCGAACAGCTCCGGGTTGTAAGTCAGCAGTTCTGCGCTGGCAACCACCGGCAGGACGATCTGCTTGCCCTGATACTGCAGGTAGGACTTGAGGATGGCCTGGTTGAACACACTCAGGTCCACCTTGCTGGCCTCGATGTAGGGGTCGAGTTCAACCAGGATGCCGCGGCCGGCATACCCAGGCGCTTCACTGCTGCCCATGGTGAAGTCCGGCGGCGTGCCGGCAGCGATCATGAGCAAGACCTTCTGGAACTTCTGAGCCTCATCACCCGGCGCCTGCTGCAGCTCGATGGTGATATTCGGGTTCTCCTTCGTGAAAGCATCAAAGATGGCTTGGACCTGAGGTTGCTGTTCGGGCGCCATCCAGACGAAGAAGACGAGCTTGACGGCCCCCTTCGGGGCCGGCGTGGCGGTCACGACGACTTCTTTCTCGACCACCTGAGTGGCTACCTTCTCGACCTCGACCGTCTCCTTCACGATCTGCGGTGTGCCGGCCACGACCTGGGTGATGACCTTCTCGACGACCTGGGGCGTTGGTGTGGCGCCGCAAGCTGCCAGCGCTCCGGCCGTGCCGGCCAGGCCCATGCCGGCGAGCAAATGCCGACGACTTAGAACGCGCTTCACAACACGGTTCTCCATTTCTTCACCTCCTGAGGTGAGGCTATAGCCAGAATAGGCGATTGCCGCGGCCAGGGCTGCAGCTGCTCTCCAGGCCGCGGTACGACCGAATGTAGTAAGGCTGCGCCCACCCGGGCTGACGGCTCGCCTGCGCCATAATGCCGGTGCCAGTCCACGCTAACCCTTTACCCCCGTGAAGACGATGCCCTGGATGAAAACGCGCTGGGCAAAGAAGAAGATGAGCAGGCAGGGCAGCAGCGCAACAAGAGACACGGCCATAAGCCAGTTGAGGTGGCCGGTGTAAGTAGGCGTTGACTGGAAGAAGGATAGAGCCAGGGGCACCGTGAACTTGTGCTGGTCGCTGAGGTAGATCAGCGGCCCCATGAAATCGTTCCAGTTGCCCATGAAGGAGAAGATCGCGATGGCGGCGACGGCTGGGCGCGAGAGGGGGAGCATCAGGCGCCAGTAGATGCCGAAGTAACCGCAGCCATCTATGCGAGCAGCGTCATCCAGCTCAAGGGGATGGGTTAGGAAGAACTGGCGCAGCAGGAAGATGCTCCAGGGCCCACCGAAGAAGGAAGGCACGATCAGGGGCTTGAACGTGTTGAGCCAGCCCAGGCCTTTGAAGATGAGGTACACCGGGATCATGGTGACCAGGCCGGGCAACATCATGGTGGCCAGGAGCACGATGAACCAGAAGTCGCGGCCGATGCCGCGCAGGCGAGCGAAGCCAAAGGCGACGAAGGTGCACGAGAGGACGGTGCCCAGGGTAGAGCCCAGGGTGATGATGAGCGTGTTCTTGAAGAAGAGGCCGAAAGGCTGGATGGTGAGCCCGGTGATGAAATTCTGCAGGGTGATCGGATTGGGGATCCACACTGGCGGCGTCAGGTAGACCTGCTGGTCCGTCTTGAAGGAGGTCGAGATCATCCAGAGCAGCGGCACCGAGATGACAGCGGCGCCGATGACGATCACCACGAGTGCGGCGTACTTGATGATCGCCTGCTGCGTGCTCTTCCGGGCGAGAATACCGGCCCGCCTGGGCTTGCCGGGGAAAGCGAAGTCGCGAGATAGTGGCGTTGCCATGTCGCGCTACTCCCTATCGTGCCCTGGCCATGCCTTCGTAGTAGACCCAGCCGCCGGCGGAGCGGAAGCTAATGGCGGTGAAGGCCATGATGATCCAGAAGAGCACCCACGCCAGCGCCGAGGCGTAGCCCATCTTCAAGTACTGCCAGGCGTTTCGGTATAGGTAGAGCAGGTAGAAGAGGCTGGCGTTGCTCGGTCCACCGGCCGTCATGACATAAGAGCTGGTGAACACCTGGAAAGAACCGATGATGCCGGTCACCAGGTTGAAGAAGATGACGGGAGAAATCATGGGTAAGGTGACGCTGAGGAACTTGCGCATCGCCCCAGCGCCATCGAGCATGGCCGCCTCGTAAATCTCGGTGGGCACGTTCTGCAGTGCCCCCAGGTAGATGACCATGCCACCGCCGATGCCCCAGAGGCTCATCAGGATGAAGGCGGGGATGACCCACGTCTTACTGTATAGCCATGCCGGTCCTTGGATGCCGAACAGCTGCCAGAGCAACCAGTTGATGATGCCGTACTCAGGGTTGAACAGCCAGCGCCAGAGCACGGCCACGGGCACGCCGGAAACGACGGCCGGCACATAGTAGATGGTGCGCCAGAACGACATTCCTGGCACTCTCTGGTTGAGCAGCACGGCTACTGCCAGCGAGCCGGCGAGGCCGAGTGGAAGGCTGACGAAAGTGTATACGGTCGTTACTTTGAGGGACTGCCAGAACAGCGGGTCCTTCACGAGGTTGACATAGTTCTTGGCCCCGATCCAGCTCGGCGGGGTGAGGATCTCATACTTGGTGAAGGAGAGGTAGACAGAGTAGGCCATGGGGCCGGCGGTCCAGAGGAAGAAGCCTACCAGCCAGGGGAAGATGAAGAAATACAGCCAGGCCGTCTCAACCAGGTAGGTGTGCCCATAGTGTCGTAGCAGCGATTTATACACTCGTATCACCTCTTGCCACGGCCGCCATCCTGATCGCGCTGACGCTGGCGCCTCACAGGCTGCTAGCCTAAACTCTAGCATAGCCACAATCGCCTTGGGTGCCACAAGTGTGACATCTTAGTGCATCGTGGCACTGATGGTAACGAGAGCTAAGCAAGGCATCTACCGGGCCTGGGCATGGCTGTAGCCGGAGGGAAAGGTGGCGCAGGCGATTGATCGCGAGGTGATCCGCGAGGCGCTTGAGAACCTCCACGACGATGTGAAACTGGCCGGATGCAAGCTTGCTGGCCTTCTGCCAGCGACCTCGGGCCAGGCAGCCATCGAGGAGCGAGCCGAGGTCCTGCGCTCGCTGTTGCTGGCTGCTCTGGAATCGGTGCGGCCGCGCCGTCGTGGCACGGCAGCGTCTTCGCCGGCGGCGTCACGTTTTGGCTCCGCCGAATCGCGCAGCTACGACGTGCTCAGCCTGCGCTACCTGGAGCGGCTGCCAGTGTCACGCATGGAAGATGAGCTTGCACTCGGCCGGCGCCAGATCTACCGGGACCTGGAAGAGGCGGAAAACAGGCTGGCGACTGTGCTCTCGTCCTGGGCCAACGGCGCGTTCGAGGGGACCCAGCCGGAGCAGGCCGACCCTTTGGCCCAGGAACTGGATGCGCTCGCCAGCTACCCGGCCAGGGTGGAATTGCAGAGGCTGGTAGCAGAGGCCATTGCTCTGGTGGAGCCTTTGATTGCTGGCCGGCGCACTTCCCTGAAAGTGGATCGTATTGGATCGTCGGACCTGGTGCTGGCGGACCGGGCCATTCTGAAGCAGGTGCTGGTGCAACTGCTGGCCTGCGGCATTCAGGCCGGTGGGCCGGCGGTCGAGGTGCTCGTTGACGTTCCGGTGGACACTGCTAGCGCTCGCATCGTTCTTCGCTTCTCCGGCGATCTGGCTGCTGTCGAAAGGCGCCTTGGGGACGCGCAGCGGATTGCGGCGGCGCGCGGCATAGTCTGCCAGCTGAGGAATGAGCCTGCGGGCAACTGCGAGGCGACGCTATGGCTGCAACGTGGCAATCCCGTCTCCGTCCTGGTGATCGAGGACAACCCTGGCGCCGTCGAGTTGTACCGTCGCTACCTCTCGGCCACCGGCTGGCAACTTCACCACACGGCTGACCCGCGTGCCGCGCGAGAGATCGCCGCTGAGACGCGCCCCGATGTGATCGTGCTGGACATCATGATGCCGCGCCTCGATGGCTGGAGCGTCCTGCAATCCCTGCGGCAGAGCCCTACCACGGCAGAGATACCGGTGCTGATCTGTTCGGTCGTCGAACAGCCGGAATTGGCTGCCGCTCTCGGCGCCGAGGCCTACCTCACGAAGCCTGTTGCTCAGGGAGAGTTCCTGGTGGCACTGCGCTCCTGCCTGGAGCGACGTAACCGGCTTCGCCCAGGGCCGCCTCAAGCAGGCGAATGACCTCGCCCGGCTGGAAAGGGCCGCGCCGGTATATGGAGAAGGCAGCGCCCTCGGCCCGCAACTGATCTTCGCCTGGCGTGGCGGCAGTCGCCGCGACCACCGGCAGGTCGGCCAGGCCCGGGTCCCGGCGGAGCTCAGCCAGGACTTCGAATCCACTCATATCTGGCAGGAGCAGGTCGAGCAGGAGCATGTCCGGCTTATGGCGGCGCATCCTGGCGAGGGCGCTCTGGCCAGTGTAGGCGGCGCTGACCTCGCACCGGTCGCCAAGCTCAGCCTCCAGGATGCGGGTCACCAGGTGGGCGAAGCCGCGGTCGTCATCCACCACCAGTATCCGCCATGGCCCAGGCTGGTCGCCGAGGCAGCGCCGGACCGCTGCCAGCACTTCCTGCTGGCTGACGGGCTTGGTAAGCACCGCCAGGAGATCGCTTTGGCCGAAGATCCAGGAGGTGCTGGGCAGGCTGCACTCCACGAGCAATGTGCTTTCGTCCAGGCGGCTGAGCAGGCCGGGAGAGATGCAGTCGGGCGAAGCTGTTGTGAGGGAACGATTCGCCACTACGGCCAAAGGTCTCTCTGCGGCCAGTACAGCGGGCAATTGCTCTTCACCGCCGACCTGGATGAACTCATATGCCTCGAGGCGGCGTCGCAGATAGGAAGTGGTGCCGCCGTCCTCGTCCATGACGAGCACACGCGGTTTGCGCCGTGCCTCGGGAGGCTTGGGAGCGGTGGATTGGCCGCCAGCGCTGAGTGGGCGCTCCGCCAATGGGAGCGTGAACCAGAAGGTGGAACCAGGCCCTGGGCCTGCCTCGCCCGAGGGGGCGGCGCCGGGGCTTTCGGCCCACATCCGGCCGCCATGGAGGCCGACCAACCGGCGCGCGATGGCCAGGCCGAGGCCTTTGCCCAGGTTCGGGTCACTCTTGGGCCGGCCCACCTGGTGGAACTCATCAAAGATGTGCACCAACTCTTCCGCAGGTATGCCCTGGCCCGTGTCGGCCACGGAGACAACCACCTCAGCGTCGCGCCGCTCGGCGCGGACAGTTATCGAGCCGGCGTTGGTGAAGCGGACGGCGTTGCTTATGAGGTTGAACAATACCTGCTGGATGCGCACCGGATCAATGATCACCTCCGGCAGCTCGCCGCATTCGGCGACGATGCTCACCGGTTTGCCGCGAGCCAGGCTGCGGCCCAGGCCCACGGCCTGCTCGATCAGCGGGCGGAGGTTGGCGGGCTGGCGTTGCATGGGCATCACCATGGCGTCGGCACGCGCCAGGTCCACGACATCGTCAACAAGTTCGGAGAGGTAGTCGGCAGCGCGCCGGATCTCGGCCAGGTCTCTGAGCAGGGGCTCCCCCCAACTGCTGTAACCGTAGAGGCTGGGCTTCAAGTAGATGAGGTTGGCGAAGCCCAGGATGATGTTTAGCGGTGTGCGGAGTTCGTGGCTGAGGTTGGTGGCGAAGCGGTGCCGCAGTTGGCGCAGGTCGTCCGCTTCCTGGCGCGCCAGGATGAGATCGCGGTTGGTCTGCTGGAGCAATTGGTAGGAAGCGTCCAGGTCCTTTATCGTGCGGTTGAGGCGGCCACGCTGGTCGCGCAGCCGCTCCGAAAGCCAGGTGGCGCGGGCGCACTGCTCGCTGCTGAGCTGCAGAATCCCGTGGAGGGGGCGGAACCCCAGCCAGGCTGCCACGCCAGCCAGGGCGGGGATAGCGAACAGCGGCCAGGCGAAAGCCTGCCCTCCCAGGCGCATGGCCGCCAGGGAAGCAAGCAGACCACAGGCGAGCGAGGCGGCGGGCGTGAACAGGGCGCCGGCCATGATCACGGGCAGGATGACGAGGCCCAGGTACTGCGGGCTGTGCAGGAGCGGCGGCATGACCAGGCCGGCGGCAGCGCTCACCACAAGCAGAGCCGCCGCTGAGGCCCGAGGGTGGGTCTTCATCAAGGTAAATGCCAGGGCCAACAGGGCCGTGGCCGCCAGGACGCCCAGGAGCAGAGTGTCGCTGGTCAGGTGCAGCGTGAGGTAGCACCAGGCCGCGAAGAGGATGAGCCCGTTGAGCGCCAGGTAGCTCTGCAGGCTGCGCATCAGGACATCGTGCTTCGTGTCGGCCACGTAATCCTGAGCCCAGGCCGGCACCTCGGCAGCGATCGCTTCCCCCTGTCCCGCGGGTACGGCCTCGTCCGGCGGTGTGTAGGACATCGGAACTCCTCTCTGGTCAGACGATGAGCGGCGGCATTGCAGCAAGGATACAGCAGGGCTAGCATGCTGGCCACGTGCCCAAGCGGCCGGGTGCGGCGGATGCGCTGTGGCCCGGAGGGCGCGGCAGACGCGAGACGAGGGGGAAGCATGGCACTGAACGTCATTGATGTGAAGACGATCTTCGGCAGTTGGCCAAAGCGGGCCATTGATGTCAGCCCCGATGATCTGCTGGCGAGTATGCGTCGCCACGGTATCAGCCGGGCCGTCTCCCTGGCCAGTGCGGCGATCCTGTACGACGACCAGCCCGGCAACGACGAGACCTGGGAGGCCTGCGCCTCGCGGCCGGAGCTCGTACCGGCCGCAACTCTGCACCCGTACAACTACCTCGCAGATGAGGGGCGGGTGCCCGCACTCAAGGAGCAGGGCTTTCGCTTCTTCCGCTTCTTCAACAAACTCCTCGGTTACAGCCTGGACCTGTATTGCGTCACCCAGATCCTGAGGCAACTCGGGCAGGTGGGGATGCCGTGCATGATGGATGCGACCAGCCCTGAGGACATCTGGCGTATGGGCCGTCTATCGCAGGCCAACGACGTGGACATCATCTGCACCGAACTTGGTTACATTGTCGAGGCGGAGGTGATCGCCGTGGCGCGGGACTACCCCCGCCTCTACTTCGACGCCGGCCACATGACCAGCCCCGATGGTATCGAACTCTTCGTGCGGCATGTGGGCGCCCATCGCCTGGTCTACGGTTCGGATTATCCCTTCGACGACACGCTGCCTTCGCTCCTGATGCTGCAGCAGGCGGCCATTTCCGAAGCCGATCGCCAGCGTATCGCCAGCGCCAACATAGAGGAGTTGCTGGGGCTATGAGCCTGTCTATGGAGAAGATTGACTGCCATACACACGTCGGGCCGTATTACCTGGTGCTGATCCGCGAGACCGGTTTCGCCGATCTGGCCGAACTGATGCAGCGCGCCAACATCAAGGTGGCCTGCATCTCACACACCCAATCGGTCTTTCATGAGATGGTGCCCGGCAACGCCAAGCTGTTCGCCGCTCTGGAGCGCTACCCGCAGATGCGTGGCTACATCTATGTTGACCCTCACCGGCCGCAGGCCTCGATTGAGGAGATCGAGAAGTACGCCGGCCACCCGCAGGTGGTCGGCATCAAGAGTCGCTCCGTCTATCACGGGGTGCCGTTCGATGCGCCCGAGTACATCCAGATCCTGAAGGCGGCGGAACGGCATGGCCTGGCCATGCTGCATCACACCGACAGCGTCGAGGTGGCGCGGCAGATGGCGAGCGTCATCAGGGACCTGGACATGAACCTGATCGTGGGGCATTCGGGTCTGGCTGCCTGGCGCTCGGTTGTGCCGCTTTTCGCGGACATTCCCAATAGTTACATGGATATCTGCTGCAGCATCGCTGAGGCTGGGCGGGCCCGGGCCATCGCCGACATCGTGGGCGTGGAGCGGATGGTGCTGGGGACGGACATGAACCTGATCAACCCCCTGTGGACGATAGGCATGTTCGAAGCAGCCGGGTTCAGCGAGGCGGAATTGCGCCAGATATATTGGGAGACACCGAACCGCATTCTCAAGTTGGGCCTGGCCTGAGGCCCTAGACCGGGCGGAGGACGAGGCCCACAAGGGGCTACGCTACGGAACGTGGCGTTTCAAGGGTGGTGGCAGCATGCGGCGGATGCTTTTGTGGGCATCCGCCGCATGACCTCGCCGGCTCTAGAGCAGGGAAGCGGAGTCGGGGTCCAGGTACAGCTTGGCGTTGGCGTAGAGGCGCAGGATGCTGGCCGGGCATGAGGTGGCGATGGGGCCCTTGATCGTGTCGCGCACAGCCTGGGCCTTGGTGGCTGCCGGCACCATGCAGTGGATGCTAGCAGCGGAGACGATCGCCGGCACAGTCATCGTCAGGGCTTGCTTCGGCACTTCGTCTATGGTGGCGAAGCAGCCATCGTGCACCTGCTGCATGCGGCAGGTCTGGTCCAGTTCAACCACCTTGACTTTGAGCGGGTCGTTGAAGTCGGCCACTGGCGGGTCGTTGAACGCCAGGTGGCCATTCTCGCCGATGCCGATGCAGGCGATGTCAATCGTGGTTGCCGCCAGCAGTTCTGCATAGCGCCGGCATTCGGCATCCGGGTCCTTGGTGGTGCCGTTCATGAAGTGAACGATGCCGGGGCGGACGATGTCGAAGATGTGCCGGCGCAGGAAGTTGCCGAAACCCTGGGGCGCGTCCGAAGGCAGGCCGACGTACTCGTCCAGGTGAAAAGCCTCGACCTTGGACCAATCCAGCCCCGGCTGCTCGCACAGGGCGGCAAGGAACTCGTTCTGAGAGGGAGCGGCGGCGAAGACCATGACCACCCGCCCCTTGGCGGCCAGGACGGCCTTCATGCGCTCGGCGACGTCGAGCGCAGCGGCGGTGCCCATCTCGGCGCGAGAGGGAAAGACCTCGACGCTGAGCCAGTCGGCCGTGAATGCCTTCTGCGGCGAAGGCCTGCAACAAGATGCCATGCGAACCTCCATAAGAGTGTGCTCAGGATTAGCGCCTGAGGCTAGCTTTTCCTGACTGCGGCGGCAAGTATCGCCGCCTCGGCTGCCGCGCTAGCCGAACTCCTCGGCGGCTTCCAGGAAGGCGCGCAGGTTCGGCCAGGGCACATCCGGCTCGTCCAGGTCGTAGGCGGGTGCGAGCACCAGGCCAGCCCGGCCCAACTCCTGTATGCGGCGCCGCACCTCGGCGCGGATGGTGTCGGGAGTGCCGTAAGCCAGAGCGGCATGCGTGCCCACCGTGCCCCAGAGCGCAGGGCGGGTGCCGAATGCGCGCCTGATCGCGACCCCGTCCATGCGGTCCGGCTGCACGGGGTTGATGGCGTCAACGCCGATCGCAAGTAATTCGCCGATGATTGGGGTGATCACGCCATCGGAGTGGTAGAGCACGCGGATGTCCGGCTTCACCTCACGCGCGGCGGCAATGACCCGAGCCAGGCGTGGCTGGAGGAAGCGGCGCCAGAGTTCGGGCGAGATGATCATGTGCTCCGGCATGCCGACGTCATCGTCCAGGACGAGCACGTCAACTCCGCTGGCTGCAACGGTGGCAGCGTTACGGCTGGACATAGCGGCCAACCGGTCCAGAAGCGAGTCGGCCAATTCTGGCCGTTCCAGCAGGTCAAGGTTCCAGTTCTGGAAGCCACGCAGGCGCCAGCCCGTCTCGAACAACTCGCCACCGAGGTGCGGCAGGTTGCCGGCCACGGCGAGGCCTCGCTCGTGGTAGGCAGCAACGTCGGCAGCCATGCCCTCGTAGCGGTATGGCGCGGAGGTGTCGGGCCAGGCGTAGGCGTCCAGGTCAGCCGGCGTGCGTGCCTGGGCGAGAGGGTTGACCTCAGTCACGTCCGGCTGGTAACCCCACTCGGCGTAGGTCCGCAGCAGCGCCTGGCCGCCGATGCGTGTATCCCGCGGCAGAGACTCGACAAAGCGCTCGAACTGCTCCTGCTCTGGTGACGGCCGGAAGGAGACGAAGCGCACATCCACACGGTACCGTTCGGCCTCACCTGCAGGCGCGAGGCTGGCCAGGTCCGGGCCGGAGAAGCCCAAGGCGACAGGCACCTTGTCGGGCGCCTCGCCGCTGAGTGCTGTCAGGACGCGGGTGCGGGAGTCCATGTCTGCCTCCTAACCGCCCAAGCGCTTGCCACGCTCCATGACATACCAGATGCCGCTCGCGACAGTCCCCAGGGCCGCCACCAGCGCCACTGCCGTGCCCACTGGCCCTGCACGCAGAAGGATGGCCAGCACAGCTATGGCGAGGCAGAGCGAAGCCAGGGTCCTCGCTACATACTCATTGCGGGATGGTGCGTGGAACGACAGATGCCCACCTCCGAATCTGTATGGACCTGAACGCCCCGGCCGCTCCTGGCGGCTGAAGCTGATCAGGGCTCGATGACGACCTTAATGACATTGTCGCGCTTTTCCTCGAGCATTTGCATGGCATCGGGTACGGCGTCCAGGCCGACGCGGTGGGTCATCATGGGCAGGACGTCAACCTTGCCCGAGCCTATCAGTTCGATGAGCGGGGCGTAGCCCTCCGGGAAGCTCTGCGAGCCGAACATTTCCATCTCGCCGAACTTGAAGGTGATGATGCCGATGGTGGCCGCATCGCGGGCATAGGAGCCGACGACCACAATGCGGCCGGCCTTACGCAGCATCTGGCAGGCCTGGAGCAACGTCTCGTCCTGGCCGTCACCGACACATTCTATGACTGTGTCCACGCCGCGGCCGCCAGTGAGTTGGCGCGTGATCGCCACCGCGTCTTCCTTGGCGACGTTGATGACATGGTCGGCGCCGAGGCGCTTAGCCATGGCCAGGCGGTAGTCGAGCTTATCGGTGCTGATCAGGGTCGCGCCGCTGAGCCTGGCAGCCATCATCGCGGAAAGGCCAATGGGGCCGCACCCCTGGACGACGATCGTCTCCCCGGCTTTCGCTTTGGCGCGCGCGGTGGCGGCATGGTAGCCGATGCCGAAGGGCTGGGCCAGGGCCCCCTGAGCCATGCTCAGGTGCGCCGGCAGGGGGTAGCTGTAGAAATCGTCGCCGAGGGCAGCGACGTACTCGGCGTAGGCGCCGTTGGTGCTGAAGCCGATCCCCTGGCGATTGGGGCAGTTGGCATAGTCGCCGCGCCGGCAGGCTTCGCATTCGCCACAGGTGCGCGAGCCGGTGTGGCAGATGCGGTCGCCAACCTTATAACGGCTGACACGTGGCCCGGCGGCGACGACAGTGCCGGCGAACTCGTGGCCGAGGACGACGGGATAGCGCTTCACCGAGGGGTGCATGCCCCAGTAAGCCTCGAGGTCCGAGCCGCACATGGCGCAGGCCCCCACCTTGATCAGAATCTCATGCGGCCCGATCTCCGGCACGGGCAGTTCGCGCACCACCAAACGCCGTGGCTCTTCCAGGACCACCGCTTTCATCGTTGCTGGAATATCCATGCTCTTCCCTCCGGCTGCATTGTGAAGCCGGAATTCGCACTTGGCAAGCGTTACGCGGGAGCGAGCCAGGGTCGCGCTCCTCGTCACCCGGGCATAGCCGGCGAAGGGCCGAGATGGCTCGCTGAGAGCGGCAGCGCGCGGGCAAAGAAGCGTCCCGCGTTGTGAATGCCAGCGCTGAGCCCGACCTTTTCCACGGCGCCCAGGAGCCTGTGCAGCATCCTCAGGCGCGGGTTCTCCCTGCTATAATGAAGGGTACGGCTACGTGCCGCTAAGGGGAGATCATGGGAAGTGACCAGGAGCGCTACGAGGCGACGCTTTCATCGCTGCTGCTAGTGCAGGTGCTTGCCACTGCGGCAGTCTGGCTCGCCCTCTGCCGCTACAGCCATGGCTGGCTGCTGTTTGCGGTCGCGCTTGCGCTGGCGGCCGTGGCTGCCGGGGCGTATTTGCTCCGCTCGGCCAGGCCGCGCCTTTCCGGCTGCCTGCTCTGCCTTGGCTCGTTCGCCACGATCGCCGTGACCGCTGGCCTCGCGCACTCGGGCGCGCTCTGGTCGCTGCTTGCCCTGCCGGTGGCCACAGTAGCTCTGCTTTTCGGCCTGCCGGCGGCGTCTCTCCTCGGTTTGGCTGGAGGCCTGCTTGTCCTGGTGTTCGCCGGCCCGGCTGACCGTCCCATTGCCGCCCTGCTCCTGGGGCTGGGGCTCTTGCTCGATTTCGGCCTGCGCCCGACTCTGGGCCAGCTGCGGCTATACTCTCAGCGTAGCGTCACGGCCTACAGCCTGGTGACGCAGGTCCGCCAGCGGCAGGGTGAACTCAACCGCACGGTCAAGGCCCTGGATGTCGCCTACCGCCTTCTCGAGGAAACAAACTACCAGCTCTCGGCGGCGCGGCGGGAGGCGGAGCAGTGGCGGGACCTCAAGACCCGCTTCGCCACCAACCTGAGCCACGAACTGCGCACGCCCTTGAATGTCATCCTCGGCTTCGCCCAGTTGATCTACCGTAGCCCGCAGCTGTACGGCTTCCCCGCCTGGCCCGAGTCCCTGATGCGCGACCTGGTGCAATTGCAGCGTAACGCGGCCTACCTTTCCGACCTCGTGAACGACATCGTGGACATGGCCCGGGTGGATGCGTTGGCCATGCCCACGAGGCGCGAGCCAAGCCAGCTAAGCACCATCGTGGATGAGGCCGTGCGGACAGTGGCCAGCCTGGCCAGCGAAAAGGGCCTGGAGTTGCAGCGGAACATCGCTCCCGACCTGCCCACCTTGTACGTGGATCCGGTGCGCATCCGCCAGGTGCTGTTCAACCTGCTGACGAACGCTATCCGCTTCACCGACGAGGGCAGCATAACGGTGGTGGCGCGCCAGCAAGGCGATGAGGTGCTGGTGACGGTGCGCGACACCGGGCGCGGCATACCGGCCGACCAGCTGGATGCCATCTTCGATGAATACCGCCAGTTGGGCAGGCCTCGGGATGGGTCCGACCCTGGTAAGGGGTTGGGCCTGGCGATCGCGAAGCGCTTCGTGCAGTTGCACGGCGGGCGAATCTGGGCCGAGAGCCCTGTCCGCGATGGCGCCTCGGGGCGCGCGAGTGGCCAGGCCGGCAGCGCCTTCAACTTCACCTTGCCGCTGCAGAGCAAGACCACAATTCGCCCCAGTTACAATGGCAGCCAGCCGTTGCCCCAGCCGCCAGCGCGCCCGAGGGTGCTGGTGCTGGACGACGACGGCATCGCTCTATCCTACCTGCGCCGCCAACTGGAGGATTATGAGTTCGAGGCTGCCTCAAGCTGGGGCGAGGTCGAAGCGCTTCTGCCCAGGCTGCATCCGGTCGCCATCATTGACAACCTGGCGGACACGGGCGGGCAGGACGGCGCCGAGCGGAGCGCCCAGCGGGCCCGTACTCCCGGCCTGCCGCTAATCAGGTGCAGCCTGCCCAGCACACGCTGGATTTCGGGCCACGAGCATTTCGCCGCTGTGCTGGCGAAACCAGTCTCGTCCGAGGTCCTCCTCGCCACGCTGCGGCGCCTCTTGCCCGGTGGCGAAGGCCGGCGCAATCTGCTCGTGGTGGACGACGACCGCGGTTTCGTGCAGTTGATGACGCGAATCCTGCAGGCTGAAGGGGGTTACGACGTGGCCACAGGCTTCAACGGCGAGGACGGGCTGCGCAAGGCGAAGCGATTGCGGCCGGATGCCATCCTGCTGGACCTGGTGATGCCGGAGATGGACGGCTTCGAGTTGGCACGGCGCCTGAAGGAGGAGCCCGGGCTGGCCGACGTGCCCCTGGTGGCGGTGACGGCCGCCAGCCCTGGTGAAGACGACCTGGAGACTCGAGGAGCCTCCTTCAACCTGCTGGAGCGCGGGGCGCGGGCCCAGGCGACCATGCTCGCCCTCCTCCGCACTGCCCTCGACGCCGCTAGCCACCGGTTCGCCGCTGTGCCAGGCAACGGTGCAGCGCCGCCAGCAAATCCCCTTGCGACACCGGCTTCTTGAGGCAGGCCGCCGCCCCCAGCGCCTGGCTCAGTTCCTCGTCCTGGATGACGGAACAGACGATCACGGGCAGGTCGCGCGTCTCCTCGTGCTGGCGCAGGGATTGGAGGACGCTCCAGCCATCCATCTTTGGCATCATTATATCGAGCAACACGACATCCGGCCGCATGCGCCGGGCCACTTCGAAGGCCAGGCGTGGCTCAGCAAGATGCTGGACGTCCCAGGCGCCGCCGCTCAGGTAGCGGCGATAGAGTTCAACGGCACCAGGGTTATCCTCGGCGACCAGGACAGTGACGGGGCGGCTGCGGCGCAGGCGCATGGTTACCTGGCAGATGCCCTTGGCCTCCTCGATGAGCAGGTCAATGCGGTCATGTTGCGCCACATGCTGCACTTCGGCTATGCGCTGCGGTTCCTCATCCGGGCCGGCCGGGGAGAAGAGCACGGTGACTGCCAGATTGTTCTCGCTGGTTGAGGTGGCCAGCTTCACCGGGCCTTTGGCGGCGCGTTGGATGGCCCAGCTCAGTACCTGGACCAGCAACTGCTTGAGGATGGCACGATCGGCGAGGAGCAGGTCATCGCTGGCGATGGGCGCCGCCGCGACGGTGACGCCTCGCTTTGTCGCCAGCGGCGCGATCAGGCTCAAGGCCTCAGCGACAACCTCGCCCAGGTGCAGCGGTGCCGGTTGGGTGGCGAGGATGGCGAGTTCGCTGCTCAGGCTATCCACAGTGCTCCTCGGCAACTCCGGCGCCGGCGCCGCTCCTTCCGCCCAGGTGCTGAGCACCTGAGCCAACTTCTCCTCGGCTTGGGTGAGATCGCGGAATACCTGGCGCCGGCCCAGGGCGAGTTGATCCATCATGATGGGGATGGGCAGGCGCTCGACGTAGCGAGCGGTGAGCACATCGCAGGCGCGGGACTCACGCGAGCCGAAAGGAGCACGGCGCGAGGGGCGCAGCGTCTCGATCGCTTCCAGTAGGATGGCGCGCAGGCGCTGGCCCCGCTCCGCCAGGTCGGGCAGGCTAGCGAGGCTGGGGAAGTGGGCGAGCAGCCTCGCCTGGCTGAGGGCCAGGTTGTCGTAGAGTGCGTCCAGGGCCTCGTGCGTCTCCTCGCGGGTTATGAGCGGCATGGGTGTTCCCGTACAACCTCGGCGCTGACTTCCGCCATAATACGTCACTGCGATGGCACTCTCAAGACACCGGCAATCTGCGCACGGAGGGGCGAACAGCGGCTATACTCTACAAGAGCGACGCCCTCGGCGCCGCCCAATCTGGGCTTGTTGCGGAGTAGCAGGATGGCCCGAGAGATCATGACCCCACGCGAGCGCTGGCTGGCAGTTCTGCAGCACCGCAAGCCGGACCGCATACCACTCGACTACCGCGCCACCGAAGAGGCCACGGCCAGCCTTCTCGCCTATCTTGGCTGCGAGCGACACGAACTGCTGCAGCGGCTACACGTGGATCCGGTCGTTTCCGTTGGGCCGCGTTATGTCGGGCCACCCCTGGCGGAGGATGAGGACGTCTACGGCTGCCGCTACGCTGACGTGGACTATGGCGCGGGCAGCTACCGCGAATGCGTCTACCATCCGCTGGCGCAATACACGAGCCTGGAGGAGGTCGAGGCCAACTATCGCTGGCCGGACCCAGATTGGTGGGATTACTCCGGCATCAAGGAGCAGGTGGCGGGCAAGGAGCACCTGCCGATCAGCGGCGGCGGTTCAGAGCCCTTCCTGACCTATGCCTACATGCGCGGGTTGGAGCAGGCAAACATTGACCTGATCGAGAACCCCGATTTGGCTGCCTACTGCCTGGGCAAGCTCTATGATGGCTGCTACACCATGACCCAGCGCATC
>Ga0078972_1006588_pt1 | contig 27243 bp, 23 predicted proteins | sample YelNatPaOPGAMG01_FD_67568 | JGI IMG/M metagenome (GOLD analysis project Ga0078972, IMG submission 67568) | Hot spring thermophilic microbial communities from Obsidian Pool, Yellowstone National Park, USA - OP-RAMG-01 (SPADES assembly) (version 2) | ecosystem: Environmental > Aquatic > Thermal...
ATTACTTTAAGTAGCCCCGCCCACCCACCCTAATTTTTGTTGGGATGCTTCGCATCCCAACGCCCTAGATGTTTTCTATATAAAAAGTACTTCAAACACCCCACACCGTTTGTCTAATAGAGACTTTACCTCCCTACACTTTCCGGAATATACGAATTAAGAAAGTGCTTTAAGCACTTAATTGAGAAAGTGCTATGAAGCACGATGTGCTATGAAGCACGCAGTGCTATGAAGCACCCCGCCCTATTTGTTGTAGAGAGGAAACATTTCGAATACTTCGTATTCTCAATACTTCGTATTCTCAATGCAGGGACTCTCTTCACTCTCAAGAATATGCAAATAAGAAAGTAAAGCAAATTCAAAGCAGTATTCAATTTGGTGAATTCAAAAAATTAGTGAATTCAAAGAAATTTAGTGTCCTAATCCTTCCAAAGAAAACTTAAGTATTTTTGAAAAATACCTAAACTCATCTCTAACGCTAGCCTTACATTCCTCAAATTCCTTTTGCCCCCTAAAGTACCCAAATAGAGGCTTACTAACCAAGTTCAAAACAAATGGATACTTATCCATCATATCACTGATATGATTAAATGTAATCTCCCTACTTGATAATAAATCATCTATATCACTTTTTAATTCCTTAACTCCTTTTAGAAGATTTTTTACATTCACTTTCGGTTTATTCGTGCTTGCTACTATTCGCTGATTAGTAATGCTAGGTTTGGAAGAAAAGAGAGATTCAAAGAACCTCCTACCTTCTTCAGTTGATAAGTTTTTTATTCCTTTCAATTTAACACCATCAGAGATGTTGAAAACATTCTCTAAATTAGAGGTATCGCTAGCACTGTCAAACCATAACTTGTATGTTTCCATTATTTTGTGAGTTATACACTTTCCGTCCTTTATCCCTTCAAGGTATATGTAATCTTTCAGGATGCTATGACAAGACTTTGTATCTGATGTGCTAAAGTAATCTGAATGAATAGTAAAATATTCGTGATTTGGTGAGCCGGGAATGTGTGAAAAGAGATAAGGGAAACCTAAATCAACCCCAACCATTATTGAAGGATTACTACCAAGCAGTAATGATAGATGAAAAAGATTTGTACTTACAGATCCGCCACTCTCCAAGCCAAGCAATTTATACTCTGCCAGTTCCTCAATCCAACTAATAGCCGAATTCGTCATCTCAAAAATCACATTACCTATTACTTCTATATGCGATGTTTTTGAAAGAAAAATGTTTCCTCTAAAATTCCTTATTAGTTCCGGTGAAACAGTTATATCAGAAATTAAGGTTAAACCTTTTAAGGTTAAACCTTTTGTCTCAACACCAAAAAAATCCTTTATATTAGCCAACTGAGAATCAAGAGAAAAAACAATATCAGGAATTATCCCTTGCGATAGTGTAGTTTTCAAAGCGGTATCAACGACACCAAGCACAAACTTATCTCTGTATTTCTTTAAAATATCAAACAATAGCCAAACAGAATACCCAGCACCGAGCACAACAAAAGGCTTATTAAGCAAGTAATTAAAGTCATTTTTTAGTTCGTTTTCCGATAAACTACCAAACCTTGTCAGGTTTGGTAAATTCAAAAATATATTCTTTATCCAAAGTTTATCAAAGTTAACCCTTGTAAGCAAATCTGAAAACTTGGCTTTCACTATGTTGTGTATGTCCTCAGAAATACTTTTGTACCTTTCAGCATTTAACCTATAAGCCCCCGGAAGAATAACAAACCTAACATCCCTAACCTGCATGAAATCAACGAAATTCAGAATAGTATATATATCGTTAGTGTTGTAGTTAGTTATCAAAAATCCACCTACACTATTTGCATAGTTCAAAGCGACATCATCATCTAACTCTACAGGTAACATGATAGAATTAGGGAACTCGTTTTTTAGAATTTCAACATGGTAGCCAAGCCCTACACCTAGAACTATGAACAAGTAAATGTTACCGCTCTGTAACTTTAATGATTCAACAATAGTTTTAGCTTCTTTTATGGGATCATACAAGCTATGAATGGCTACGCCATTCTTTTTAATTGTTTTTACACCGCTTTTTGATTCTACAATCTCCAAATTTTTTAATGATGCTGATTGCCTCAGCTTCTGAATGACGCCACTACTCAATGATAGGTTATTCAGAATCTTCATCCACATATTGTAATTCTTTAGTTAGGACATCAACCCACTTTTTGGCCTCACCGCTTAATCTTGAATTAGGATATTCAATCAAAAATTTCTTGAAATCTGCTATAGCATCAACAATTTTACCTGCTTGGTATAGCACAACTCCTTTCTTAAACAAAGCGTCTTCGTCCTTGTTTTTAGGCTCGTTGTTCATTGCTTTGTCAAAAAACTCAATTGCCTTATCATACTTTTTGTAAATAGCGTATATCTCACCTAACCAATACAAAGCAGCATCCTCGTACATCGTATTAGGGAAGGTATTAACAACTTTTGCGAAATATTTAGCGGCTATAGAATACTCCTTCGCTTGTAGTTGTTTAAAAGCGTACTGATAAAGTTGTTTGGAATACGCCTGTATGACGGAATTATAGTACTTACTACCCTTTCGGTACTGGAGAAAGTTATCATAAATGTAAAACGCTTTTTCATAATCCCCGGTATCAACAAAAACCCTTGCTTTACCTAGTTCTGATAACTCAGTATTTGCCCTCTCAAAGTATATCAGAGCGGTGTTATAATCTTTCCTGTAGTAGTATATGTAACCTAACTGTGTAAGTACATTATTTCTTGTTGATTCATCTTGAGCGATTGTGAGAGTTCTCTTTAAGTACTCCTCTATCTCTGGGTTCATTGCCTCTCCTTTTTCTCTCAGTATATCACCTAATAGCTCTATGGACCTCGTTAGAATCTCATCGTTCTTACCCTCTGAAAAGAACTTTCTTATCAATGCCAACAACCTACTTTGTGCAGTATCTAATTTACCTAATTTATAAGCACTAAATGTAACAAAGTACTCTACTTCGTTATAATATTGGCTCTTTGGGTAGGTTGCTAGGAATTTAGTACCATCCCTAACAACATCCTCGTACATTCCATAGTCAAACCTGCTTTTTATAAGGGAATACGAATTGTTTTCTGACCATTTGAAGTATAAAAATACACCGCCCACCACCAAAATTAAAAGAAGCACTATTATTAGTATTGAAATTAAAACATTTCTCATGTTTAACCTCTCGGTTTCTCAAAACTATTTTCGGAAGTAGTAACATCTTATTTATCTATACGATACTATTTTCCACTCTTTACCGAATTTTTTGAGGATATATTTACTTTCCCTTGAGACTTTTACTTTTTCCTCTTTTGTTCCTCTCACTACACTTCTATCGTATCCCCACTTAACAACAACATAAGCGATATTATCACTTATTTTTGACACTTCTTCAATTCTTGGTTCTGAAAGGAGTGATATTTCTGATTTTATTTGATTGTACTTATAAGGAGAAGCGGTGTAAGAAATAATCTTTTGTGTGTCCTTCTTTGCTTTCTCTTCCATATAAGGAAGCATCTTCTCAAATTCCATATTGAGGTAATAGTCAAGAACAGTATTTATGACTTTGGAAATTTCAAACGAGTCTTTTGATAAGAATTCTTCTTCTGTTTGATTTGTGGAAGGTACGCATAATGTAGAGAAAACAAGCAGAAGAAAACTAGACAACAATATTACCACCCTTATCCTCTTCACCTCTTCTACCCCCAATTAAATCATCCATGATTTTTTGCTCTTCATTGATAACATCTCTTGTATAGTCCTTGTATAATTTTTCTTTATAATTCTTAAGTACCTTAACTTCTTTATCTTTTTCAAGGTATTCATTTAAAGCCTTCTTGAAAGGTTTCTCCTTTTCTCTTATAGATTCCAACTGATACCTTTGAAGTTTGTTGTTTGAGTCAATATACTTGTCGTAAAAATCAATCATAGAGAAATCACCATTTGTGATTTTTTGTTTCATCTCATATATTGTTTGTTCTTTCTTGCCCTTAAGATTATTTAATTTCATAACCTCAATGTTGTATTCTTGAGCTCTTTTTGAGAGTTCTATCTTTTTGATTTCCTTAAGTTTTTCTCTTATATCCATTATTTTCTGGAGCCTGAAGTTAAATCTTCTCATAAATGAATTTTCGTTTCTACACAGAATTATTTAAGGATCTAACAATTTTTTCAACTACCGTTGATATTTCCTCTCTTTTAAAATAAAATGATTTTTTATTGGATATAAGTCTTGAAGTTGCTTCTATTATATCATCTAGTATTACTAGGTTATTTTCTTCAAGTGTTTTACCTGTAGAGGTAATGTCAACTATACAGTCGCTTAATCCAACAAGGGGACCAAGTTCAATAGACCCATATAATTCAATTATTTCGGGCTCTATTTCTTTTGATCTAAAGTATGATCTAGCAATGTTTGGGAATTTTGTAGATACTCTTATTGATGTGTTGTTAAGGTCTGTTCCCTTCTTACCCGCTATGACTAGCTTACAGTATCCAAAACCTAAATCCAAGAGATGAAAAACATCAGGATTCTCCTCCACCAATAAATCATATCCAACAACTCCCAAATCAGCAGCACCTTCAAAAACATAGGTTATTACATCTTTTGCTCTTACAAGCAAAAATTTTATTCCTGATTTACCTTCCTCAATTATCAACTTCCTTGAATCCTCTTTAAGTGGTTCTTCAATTACTCCTGCCTTGAGAAAGACATTAATGGTATCTTCAAAAAGCCTACCTTTAGGGACAGCAATAGATATACTCATGTAGTAATTATAAAGCGGAGAGCAATTTTTTAGGAAATTAGAATTTATTTAGAGTTCTCTTTAAATTTTTCACTAACTATTTTGGCTGTTATATCATCAACTTTTTCAACAACGCCGGGATTTGGTTTCAATGTATAGGAAACTTGATAAGAGTTTATGGCTTGTTCGTGTTGTGAAACTCTCTCATAGACATCACCAGTTTTTTCATACTTTGAAGCCATCTCACTTGAGGATTTGGGTTCATTTGGGGTAAGCAATTGACTTTTCTCTTTTTCAACTTCCTTGTTACTTTCATAAACTGTACTCTTTTCGTTTTTTGCTTCAGGTACCACATTTGAGACAAGGTTAATATTTTTAACATCCACGAAACTAACCTTATCCATACACTTCCCCCTTCCCAGTATTATTATACGAATAAAATTTCACATTTTCAACACAAAATAATTCTGTTGAAAAAATCTTTGTGCTCTAAGCACCACGTGCTTTAAGCACTTTGTGCTTTAAGCACTCTTAATATAAAAAACTATTTTCTCGTAGCTGTGTAATTTTTAAACACTTGGTGTTTTTAACACTCTTATTAGGTGAGAATACTTTTTCAGCAAAAGCGCTTGAGAGTGTAGAGAGGCGGAGCCTCTTGGAGGCAGAGCCTCTTGGAGGCAAAACATTCTAAGTGCTTACAGCACTTTCTTATTTGCATATTCTTGAGAGTGAAGAGAGACTTCGTCTCTCTTCGTAAAATAGGGAGGGTGGGTGGGAAATTGCTTAAAGTATTTGTGCTAATTCTCAATAAAGAAAGAAGCAAGTTTAACCTGCGAATTTTTCAACAAAATCAACTTTTAAGTTACAAACTTGAGTGCTGAAGCTGTTCCAAAATTCGGTTTTGTAATCTGTACAATTAATCTATCTGCCCTTTTCACTGTTAATTCCGACCTTTTTCACTGTCAATTTCGAGCGAAGCGAGGAATCTCGAGAAGTTTCTTCACTTCGTTCAGGAGATTCTTCACTCCGTTCAGAATGACAAAGGGAAAAGGCAGAATAACTAGGAGTATATTCACAATACCATGTATTCACAATACTATGTATTTATAATACCATGTATTTATAATACCGTGTATTTATAATACCATGTATTTTTGTTCTAGAATTTCAAGTCCTGTTCTGTTTTTTTGTATTTCATCGCTATCAAAAAATTTCTTTATCAAATTTATATCATCAGCACCATATCTTTTAAGTAACGCACTTAGGAGTTCAATGGCAACAACAGATTCCAGTATTACACCAGCGGCAGGCACAGCGGTAATATCTGACCTTTCAACATGTGCCAAAAACTCTTCTTTGGTAATAAAGTCAACGGATTTTTTTGGTTTAATCAATGTAGATATTGGTTTCATAACAGCACGGATCACTACAGGATTACCGTTTGTCATGCCACCTTCTATACCACCGGCATTGTTTGAAAGTCTTATAAACTTTTTGCCATCCCATGTTATCTCATCGTGTACTTTTGACCCTTTAATACCTCCCATTTTAAAGCCCATACCAAATTCAACACCTTTTATAGCTTGTACGCTCATGATGCTATATGCAATTCTAGCGTCTATTTTATCTTCCCAATGCGTGTAACTACCAAGTCCAATAGGAGGATTCAGAACAATAACTTCAATTACACCACCTAAAGTGTCACCCTCAGATCTGCAATTATCTATAAGATCCCTTATTACTTCTTCTTTTGTTTCGTCACCCACTCCAACATCGGATTTCCTAGACTTTTCCATTATATCTTTGTATGTGAGATTATCTAAACTTACTTTTATTCCTCCAAATTCTACAACATGTGAAAAAATAATGGTATCAAAAAACTTCTCTAAAACATATTTAGCAATAGCACCAACAGCAACTCTTGCAGAAGTTTCCCTAGCACTAGCTCTCTCAAGTACATCTCTTACATCATCAAAACCATACTTGAGAACACCTGTAAGATCAGCATGGCCAGGTCTAGGCTTTGTGACTCTAGGTATTTTTTTATCCTTCCAATTCTCCCAATCCTTATTCCAGACAACCAACGATATCGGAGCACCAATTGTTTTTCCATTCCTAATACCACCTATAATATCCACTTCATCTTTTTCTATTTTCATTCTGTCCCCTCTACCATACCCCTTTTGTCTCAAAGAAAGCATTTCATTTATATAATCCATATCAATAGGTATATTAGAAGGAAAACCATAAACTATGGCAGAAATAGCTCTTCCATGAGATTCGCCAGATGTGAAGTATCTTATCATAACTACTTCACCTCATAAACACCTAAATTCCTAAACTTGTTGTATCTCATTTTCACAAGTTGTTCAGAAGAAAATTTAGACAAAACTGATAATTCCTTTATCAATTCACTTTTTAAGTTATTGAAAACAACCTCGGGGTTCCTGTGGGAACCCCCCAAAGGTTCCTTTATTATTTTATCTACTATACCAAACTCTTTACACCACTTAGCTGTTAACTTTAGGGATTTAGCGGCATCAGGTGCTTTTGCGGCATCTTTCCACAATATAGAAGCACACCCTTCAGGCGATATAACCGAATATGTTGCGTATTCTAGCATAAAAACCCTGTCAGCAACTCCAATAGCCAAAGCACCACCACTACCACCTTCACTTATGACAGTGGCAATTATCGGCACAGAAATTTTTGACATCTCAAACAAGTTCTTAGCAATCGCTTCACCTTGTCCTCGCTCTTCTGCCCCTATTCCCGGGTATGCACCAGCAGTATCAATAAAAGTTAAAATAGGTATCTTAAACCTTTCAGCAAGTTTCATCAATCTCAAAGATTTTCTATATCCTTCAGGATGCGGCATACCGAAATTTCTTCTTACTTTATCCTCCAGATCTTTACCTTTTTCTTCTCCTATTATACAAACGCTCTTACCATCAAGTCTACCAAAACCAGCAATTATTGCTTTATCGTCTCCAAAGTATCTATCCCCTGCGAGTTCAACAAAATCGGTAAAAATATTATTAAGGTAATCTACGAATGTGGGTCTATTGGGATGCCTAGAAATTTCAACAATCTGCCATTCGTTCAAGTTATTGTAGATTTTGTTTTTTAAATCTTCTACTTGTTTCCTGAGTTCTCTTATTTCAGGAGAATCATCATTGAGATTAGCAGTAATTTTCAATTCTTCTATTTTTTTTTCTATCTCAATAATAGGTGACTCAAAACTAAAGTATTTCTCCATACACTAAACCCCTACTTTATTGAGAAGCCCCTTATTATAAGCATTTCACCTCTATAGAACTTTATGAGGAATTGTTTTTGATTTTTATTTTTGTCAGTAAACTTCTTAAAATCACTCAAATTACTTATTTTTTGATTATTTATTTCAACGATCTCATCATCCTTCTGAAGTATCCCATAAAACGGACTATCATCGCTCACACTTACAACAATAACACCTCTTTTACCTTCTGAAACAATAATACCCTTGTACTCAGATGTGTTACTTTCGTTGCTACCTTGTTCCATTTTACGGCTCAGCTCCTCATCACTAGGCCTTGATGTAACTTCTAACGCAAATTTCATCTGTTTACCATCTCTAAACACCTCGATTTCTGCTTTTTCACCGGGAAGTTTAGATGAAATTTTTAGAAGTAGTTCGTTGAAATTAGATATCTTTTCACCATCAATTGCCACTATCACATCACCTTGTCTTATACCTGCCTTATCAGCGGGTGAACCGGGCTCTACCTTACTAACAAGTACACCAACATCATTAGGTAGTCCCATTTGTTTCCTTGTATCATTATCAAGTTCATTTATAGATACACCAATATATCCTCTCTCAACCTTACCTTTTTTAATAAGTTGGTCTACTACCCTCTTAGCTGTGTTTATAGGTATAGCAAAGCCAATACCAACATTACCAGCAGCACCCAATTGGCCGGTAGGTGAAATTATCATAGTATTTATACCTATAACTTCACCAAAAATATTGACTAGTGGTCCCCCACTGTTACCAGGGTTTATTGGTGCATCTGTCTGAATGTATTTTGAGAAAACATTGCCGGCAAAATCTCTATTAACGGCGCTGACTGTACCAAATGTAAATGTACCATTCAAGCCAAAAGGATTACCTATCGCAATAGCAAAATCACCAACCTTAACATTGTCTGAATCCCCAAAAACAACAACAGGTAAATCTTCCCTAGGATCAATCTTAATAAGTGCTATATCCGTCTCTTCATCATAACCGACTAATTTAGCCTTGTATTCCTTACCAGACTTCAACACTGTAACAACTATGTTCTTTGCAATTTTACCAGCAGGCTTTAGCACATGAAGATTACTGAGTATATACCCATCTTTTGAGATTATAAAACCTGACCCTAAACTGGGAACTACCTGCTTGTAGGTCCTACTTTGAGGCTGATCAGGTAACTCAAAAAACCTTTTCAAAAATTCATCTTCACCAAAGAACTTATAGAAAGGGTCCTCTTCCTTCCATGTAATAACATCCTCACTCTTTATATTAACAACAGCAGGCGAAACTTTCTCAGCAACTTCATTCAACACCCTCTGAACACTATAAGCATACTTATATTCTTCAGGTAGTTTAGAAAGATCATAAGAACTACTAGCGAAAGATAAATTTCCGCTTTTCCCACCGTTAGTCTGACAACCTACAGTGACAAAAACGACAGAAAACACAACACCAAAAATAAAACCTATCAATATCAAGTTAACAACAAACAAGTTCTTCAAAGATTTCCTAAGAAATCTTATATATTTCATATACTACCTCCTTTAAAGTGATAATCCTACAATATGAAAGATTACAAGCAATTTTTTCAAAAATCAAAAATGCTCTTTCAGCACACTCACTATCAACGATTCTTCGATAAGTACAGAAAATGTATCTATCATACCCCCTATCTTTTTAGGTAGGGACATATAGATTTCACCGGAAATTGATTTTTTGTCACCCCTCATAAATTTCACCATATCATTCATCACATTGGGCTTCAATCTTACTTCTCTAAGATTTGTAGGCAAACCGTACAAAGCCAAGACTTTTTGTATCTTCTCGAAATCTTCACTCGACAATATTCCCATTCTAGCAGAGATTTTTGATTCAATCACCATACCAACACTCACAGCAAAGCCATGTAAGATCTTATAACCTGAAACACTCTCTATAGCATGCCCAACGGTATGACCAAAGTTTAGTACCTTTCTAAAGCCGCTCTCTTTTTCATCATTCTCAACAACTTTTTTCTTTATCATACAACTAGTTTCTATTACCTTTACCAATTTCTCCTTATTTAAATTGATCACCTCATCTTTGTTATTAAGAAGGAAATAAAAGAATTCCTCGTCAGATATTATAGCATGCTTTATCACTTCAGCCAAACCATTTCTTACATGTTCAACTGGCAGAGTATTTAAGAAATCAATATTCATTATAACAGCCTTCGGCTGGTAAAAAGCACCTATCATGTTTTTACCAAAAGGTGTATCAACTGCAACTTTACCACCTATGGAGCTATCTATCATTGCAAGCAGAGTTGTTGGAACTTGAATAAAAGATACTCCCCTCATGTAAGTAGAGGCAACGAAACCTGTAACATCACCTATCACCCCTCCCCCTAAGGCAATAATAAGTCCTTTTCTATCCATTCCAAATTCTAAAATCCTATCTTCTATGTACTCTTTTGTTTTTCTAACTTTATATTCCTCACCAGAAGGTATTTGAACAGTAAGAGTCTTAATCTCTTTAGGTAAAATATCTAAAAGTGTCCTCAAATGTAGTTTTGAAACTACAGAATCAGTAACAACAACTAGAGATGTTGGTTTAATCGATTGAATTACTTGATTTAAAGTACTCCCAAACTCAGAATCACAAATGTAAATATTATAAGATAGGTCTTCATGTCTAATTATATTTACTCTTATCTCTGGCATAACTACTTTTCTTTAGACTCCAAGAATAAACCTCTTTCTAGAGCTACCTTACCCGTTCTAGCCATCTCAATTATACCATACGGCTTCATGAGCTCAATGAAGCCATTTACTTTTTCAGAAGAGCCTGTTATCTCAATAACTAAAGAATTATGAGAAACATCAACAACTTTAGCTTTGAAAACTTCAACAATTTCTATAACCTCTCGCCTCCTCTCTTTAGAGATGGATACCCTGATTAGAGCTAATTCCCTTTCTACTCTCGAGACTTCGGTAACATCCCTAACTTTTATTGTTTCAATCAGTTTTGCTAGTTGCTTTCTTACTTGTTCGGCAGTCCTCTCATCCTCGTCAACTACTATGGTCATAACAGAAACAGAGGGGTCCTCGGTTTCACCAACTGAAAGGCTTTTTATATTAAAACCCCTAGCGCTAAAAAGTCCGGCAACTTTAGCCAAAACACCAACACTGTTTTCAACAAGTACTGTAAGAGTTCTCTCCATAAAAACCTCTTTTTAAAAAGTATTATCTAAAAATACCTTAATTTTCAAATAAAACAATGAGGCTTTTCCCAAATGCCGTTTTGTAATTTGTACAATTAATCTATCCGCACTTTTCACTGCCAATTCTGAATGTGAGTGTTAACGAAGGACTACCTTTCGTCATTCCGAGCGAAGCGAGGAATCTCACCCCGTTCAGCGGGATTTTTCGCTTTGCTTAGAGGAATTCTGTTGAAAAAATCTTGTGTCTTGGACACATTGTGTCTTGGACACCTTGTGCTTAAAGCACGTGGTGCTTAAAGCACTTAATTAAAAGTGTGCTATAAGCACCTTTTGGTAGTCCCACCCACCCACCCTATTTAATGAAGAGAGGCAAAGCCTCTCTTCACTCTTCAGTTCGCAATACCTACTTCCTTTCTGGAAGGAAAAGTGCTTACAGGGTTAAAGGTTGAGGGTGAGTGTGCTTAATAGCACATCGTGCTTAAAGCACTTTCTTAATTTATTTGGGTTAAGGGAGGCTACGCCTCCCTTACTTAATCGGGTGGGCGGGGTGCTTCATAGCACCTTGTGCTTCATAGCACTTTCTTAATTAAAAGAAGAAACAGGTTTAACCTGATAGGTATAACCTGACAGGTAGTAGCCTGTTTTTCAACAAAATCGCTCAAAGAGATTCTTTACTTCGTTCAAAATGACAAAGGGAGGGGCAGGATAACGAGGGGTGTATCAATCGTATGGGAATAATCATATCCTTAAAGTAAAAACCTTTTGTTAGGACCAAAGAGCAATGATTATCTAATCCTTGTATCTTCTAGGTGTTTTCTAGTCTCTTGAGACAAAGTATTTAACTAACATGTTGAGTTCGATCAAAGGTAATATATTATTAATTATACAATTCCCAAAACCTAATTTTGGAACACCTCTCAACAATTCTTGAATTATACTTAAGAGTTTTTTTATACTCTTTTTCTATATAGGGCGGTTAGCTCAGTTGGTTAGAGCGCTGCTTTCACACAGCAGAGGCCAGTGGTTCAAATCCACTACCGCCCAGATGAGTGATATATCAAAAGCAATAGAAGAAATAATAAAAGCTGATGAAGAGGCCGAGAAAAAAATAGAAATGGCAAAGCAAGAATCAAAAAGAATAATTGAAAGCGCCAAAAAAACTACGGAGGACTATAGAAAACAAAAAGAGGAAGAATTAGCCAAATTCAAATCATCCCTCGAAGAAAAAAGGGAGAAAGAGGTAAAACTATTTAAAGAAAATGAAGAGAAAAAAGTAAAAGAAGCAATTTTAGGCTATGAAGAGGTATTAACACACAAAAAGAAAGAAATAATCTCGAAGGTAGCATCAGAAATAGTAGAAGAAATTATCGGTAAGGTGTTAGTGAAATAGTGTGCTTAGAATATCAGGCGGGAAGTTCAAAAATAGACAGATCTTCGTAAAGGATCTCAGAGTTAAGCCAACACAGGAGATCGTTAGGCAATCACTATTTAATATGATTGATGTAAGCGGTTGCTTTTTCCTAGATGTGTTCTCGGGATCGGGAATTATCGGAATAGAAGCAATAAGCAGAGGCACTAAGTTTACCACATTCATTGACAACAACTTTTCCCTTTGTAAGCAATTAGGAAAAAATTTACAAAAATTGGAAGTCAATAAAGAGTCATACAGAATAATCTGCAATAGTTGGGAAAAAGGTATAGATATACTAGAAACTGAATCAATATCTTTTGATATTATCTTTGTAGATCCTTTTTACAATTTTCATAACTACGAGGAACTCATAATGTCACTAACAAAAATAGTAAAGGAGAATGGAATAATAGTTGTTGAGTACTCATCAAGAAGCGAAATCAAGACACCAGAAAATATGAAACTCATCACACATAAAAAATATGGTGAAACATCTTTAGTATTCTTACAGCCCTAATGTAAAAATACTTATCAAGGTTAATCAAATATACCCAATGCCTGCTTACCTTCTTCGGATATCATTTCTGGCGTCCAAGGTGGATCAAATACTACATTTACATTTACATTTTCAAATTTTCTCTTCAAAACCTCCTCCACCATGCCTATCAATGAAGGACCTAGAGGACAACCAATAGATGTCAAGGTCATATCAATCTCTACACTTTTCCCATCCTCACTAATGTCTAGCCTATAGATTAATCCCAAATTAACTATATCTACTCCTATTTCTGGGTCATACACACTCTTCAAATCATTTAGTACTTCTTCCTTCGTTACCATGGAGAAAGTATACTGATAATATAAAAATTTTTCAAGTTTTTTAAACCTTTGAAGGTATCTTATAGAATTTATTACCGTTTAGTTTCACTTCCTCTAGTAGATTCTCTTGCTGAAGTTTCTTCACCAAATTTGATATTTCAAAAAAATCTGAACCTGTTGATGTAACTATATCAAGGACAGTCATGGGCCTTCGCCTTATTATATTCATTAGCTCATTTATAAGATCTTCCTCCGAAGAAAATTGCGGTTTCTCAAGATGTTTATAAGATCTACTTAACACCCTAACATTAGGGTGGTATTTTGATAATATACTTCTTGCAAACTCTAATTGTTCTGGTAATAACGGTTTAGCTTCTGGATAAGATCCGGGTCTATCAACAGTGTTTATATGAATTGAATCGGGATTTATATATCTCGCAGCCTCACCTATCTTCTCAAGCTCACCCTCACTATCATTAATCCCTTGGACAAGCAGGACTTCTAAAAACATTGTTCCTTTAAATATTTCCCTAAATTCCCTAAGCCCCACTATTATTTCATCTATTTTCACTCCATGATATGGTCTATTCACCTTCTCAAACACTTCTTGAGTCGCTGCATCAAGGGAAGGACAAACAACATCGGCATAACTAAGTTCCAATCTAACATGAGGATCAGTTATATTGCCTGAGTGTGTCAACACAGCAACCGGATAAGTAAACTTCTCTTTTATCTCTTTTATTATCTCACCTAACTTGACATTAAGAGTTGTTTCCCCAGATCCAGTCAAGGTTATGTGGTCTATTTGTCCACTGAAATTTCCCAAAAACCTTTCTAATTCCCCTAAAATATCTTCCTTCTTTATATACTCTTTCCTTATGTTTACAGTTTTTAATGTTTTGCCAACCTCACAAAAAACACAATCGTATATACACACCTTATAAGGCACTAAATCTACACCTAATGACATTCCTAATCTTCTGGATGGTATTGGACCAAAAATATACTTATACTTTTCCATAATTGGAAAAGTATAATAATCAATGTAAAAAAAATCAAATTAATATATCCCTAACCTCTCCAAAAATGACTCATCAACTAGTATTTCCCTTGGTTTAACACCCTGCTGAGGGCCAACAATCCCTTCTTCTTCCATCCTGTCTATCATCCTCGCAGCTCTATTAAACCCTATTCTCAGCCTTCTTTGTAGATACGAAGCAGAAGCTTTCTTCTCCATAACAACTATCTTTATAGCCTCATGATAAAGTTCATCTGAAAATTCCTCCTCTTCACCCTCAGCAAACTCTTCGTCACTTTGACTAGGTGATTCAGTAGGTATTTCTATGTATCTTGGGCTATCCTGTTTTAAAAGGTAATCGACTACTCTCTCCACCTCTTCATTAGATATATAAGCCCCTTGCACTCTAACTATATTTGGGTTAGATGGACTCATAAACAATAAATCCCCCTTACCAAGCAGTTTTTCAGCGCCTATTGCGTCTAATATCGTTCTAGAATCAACTTTAGAGGCTACTCTAAAGGCCACTCTAGCTGGGAAATTCGCCTTTATTAATCCCGTAACAACATCAACTGAAGGTCTTTGAGTTGCAATTATAAGATGTATACCAACAGCTCTAGACATTGCCGCTAGTCTCGTTATATAATCTTCCGTTTCTTTTGGTGATGTCATCATCAAGTCAGCATATTCATCTATTATCAAAACAATATGAGGCAACTTTTCTAGCGTTTCATCTTCAAGTTTTGATACTTTAGCATTGTATTGGGTAATATCCCTACAACTAAGTATCTCTAACTTTCTATACCTGTCTTGCATTTCATCAACAAGCCATTCAAGCACTGATTTAGCGGCACTGGGAGTAGTAACAACAGGAGTAAGTAAATGCGGTATCCCATTGTAAACCTTAAGTTCTACAATTTTTAAATCAATCATTATAAACCTAAGTTCTTCGGGCGATCTACTGTAAATTAACCCTGTTATTATTGAATTAACATAAACACTTTTACCTGATCCCGTTGAACCTGCAATAAGTAAGTGAGGCATTTGTGTAAGATCCTCAATAATGGGCTTACCATGTATATCCTTACCTATAACCAAAGACAGTTTGGCTTTATTTTCCTTGTATTCTCTAGATGTTATCAACTCTCTTATCTTTACAATTTTTCTTATTTTATTAGGTATCTCAATACCTATAACAGATTTGCCGGGTATTGGATAAACAATTCTAACTCTAGATGTAGCAAGATTAAGTGCCAAATTATCTGATATACTGACTATCTTACTTATTTTTGTGCCGGGATGTGGTTTTATCTCATAAAGTGTTACCACAGGTCCCCTAATGATTCCCTCTATAGTAGCACTTATCTTAAATTCTGCAAATGTATCTTCAATTACACTTTTTCTCTCCTCTATTTCTTCTACTTCATCAGCTTCGCTGATGTTATCAATTTCAACAGGATCCAACAAATCAATAGGCGGTGGATACTTACCTGAAAACTTACCATCCTCCCCCCTTTCAACCGGCTCTTCCTCTATCTCTAATTCTTCAACATCATCATGCTCAAATTCCTCTACTTTTTCCTCCTCTTCCTCTCCTCCCACCACCGAAGTATCAATGACCTTCTCTTCACTTGGCAGGCTCCTCTTCACACCAAAGTCGTTGTAATAATCTTTGTAAGTGTCCTCTTTAGAATCCTCACTATAATAATTTTTGTGAGTGTCCTCTTCAGAATTCCCATTATCAGATGTGGCCCTCCCTGGAAATTCCGTATCTATAACTGTTATTTCAATAAAATCCTTATCCTTCTTCTCCTTATCATGATTTGCCACTTGAGACTCATATTTAGGAGACTCATATCTAGGAGATTCATATCTTTCTTCATATTGAGGTTGATCCTTCAAAGATCCAAGAAAGTTTTTGACACCAATTACAACGGCGGATATACCATTGACTAAACCGGATACAACGACAGCAAGAAGTTTTTTAGGGATTTTGTAAGAAGTTATCACTAAATATAAGCCTAATATCAACACTATGTAAGCAGTAAGGTTAACTAATATTTCATTGTTAACAAAATTCTTTAGCAATTTACCCAAATCCTCAACAACAATACCCTTTATGTAGATTGGCTTATTAACATTATTTAAGTAAGATATCGTTGAGAGCGAAGCTATCAAAAATTCAATGCCAAGTAAATTCTTAAAAAATGGGTACATGGGCTTGGAAAGTGCCAGAGGTAATGGAATCAACCCCAAAAGAACCATCACCACAACAAAGTTACTCTCTCCAAAAAGCACCCTCAAAGCAAAAACTGTGCTCCTTAGGATGGGGATAAAAGGTAAATTCACCACGAGTAAAGCAGGATAATAAAGAGATACCAATATCAATATGAACCAAATTGACAACAACAATATACCAATTGTCCGTTTCATAGAAAAATTCTAACACTTCAACTGTTATATTTTCTAATTGTTAGGGAAGTATTCTCAATACCTTAAAAATTGAGTGAATTGAAAAAATTTGGTCTCTGGAATCTCAAAGTGAAAAAGTTAATGTGATAAGATTAAACTTACCATTACTTTAAGTGGAGGATAGTATGAAAAAGTTATTCTTTGCTATTTGTTTTATCTCCTATCTTTTTATACCGTATTTATCTTTTTCCGTTTACACCAAAACTTATGAAATTGATTTCTCTCAAACCAATTTGCAAGATTTTTCAATCATAAGTAACATTTCTTTTCAACAAGATGGTGATGGTATATCCCTGTCTTTACCTGTTGTCGATTTGTACAGAGGCGCTGAAAGTTTCATTAGCTCTGCGATATACTTCGAAGGTGGTATTCTTTTTTCAACGGTCAACCCCAATAACATATATGTTTGGGCTAATGGTAATGCTCAACTTGCTGGCACTTTTCCTGATCACTCAATTATCACAAAACTCAAGAAAATTGATGATAACATTTTTATATTGACTGGTGAGAAAGGGGCTGTTTACTTCTTCGGTAAAAGTGGTAATGTGAAGAAAATAATTGAAGTTGATGGCTATGTATGGGATGTATTTAAGTTGAATGGTGAGTATTACATCATAACTGGCAACCCCGCCAGGTTGTACAAATTTTCTCTTGACGGTACCTTTCAATTAATTTTTGAAAATACAAATGAAAAACATTTCTTGTGTAGTCTCGTTTCAGGTAGTGTGGTATATATTGGCTCAAGCGGTACTGGGACAATTTATCAGTTTGATGGAAAGGAAATAAAATCTCAAGAGATAAAATCTCTCTTATCCCTTCCTGAGGGGGAAGTTACATCATTAAAAGAGTACAATGGTGACTTAATCGCCTCCACTTATGATATAGTACAACTACAACAAAAACCTCAACAACCACAACAGCAGCAAGACCAAAAACAACCTACCACTACCTACCCTATGGGGTCTACAGGTAAGGTATACAGAATCTCACCTATCACTCGTAGTAAAAAGATTTTGATTACTCAAAACGGTATTTCCGATTTCGAAATCATATCAAACAAAATTGTTGCTATAACTTCCGATGGCAGACTTGTAGAATTTGACCTCAACAGTGAAAAATTTTCTAAAGTATCTTTCTACAATGATAATTTCATCAAGATCATCAAAACTGGAGAAGGCAACTTTTTGATTTTGACAGGTATCCCTGCCGGCATAAGAATGGTAAGCAAATCAACCAACCAAACTGTTGGACTCATTGAAACAAAGGAGATCAGCTTGGGGGATGTATCAAAGTTTGGAAGAGTATCGGTTGATTCAATGCTACCCCAAAATAGTACCATTAACATTTTTGTTAAGGGAGGAAACTCACCCGTAGAAGACAATACATGGTCAGATTGGATAGAGGTAAAGGATGGTGGAAACCTTTCACTGAAAGGGCTTACAGACTTTAACTTTATAAAACTAAAACTTGTTATTAATTCAAAGGATGATTCACTTCTGGTAAGAAGTGTGAAAATTTACTATACCCCGGAAAACTCTGAACCTGTTATAAAGAATGCTTCATATTCATTTAAAGATAACACTCTCAATATTGAGTGGAACTCCAGTGATCCAAATGGTGATAGTTTAGTTTACGATGTCTTCGTCAAGGAATACAAATCCACTGTTTGGCAAAAGGTCAACAAGTTACCAATTTCCGAACAAAGATTTTCCATAAACAAATACCTAATCGGCGACGGGTACTTTGATATAAAAATTATAGTTTCAGATGAAAATTCAAATCCTTCAGGATTTGCTAAAACCAACTATTACATTATTAAAAACATTATGGTAGACATAACTCCACCTTACCTAGAAACCAGTTCTATTAAAGTAAGCAATTCAACAAATTCTATACAAGTTAACTTTAGAGCTATTGATAACTTTGCCTTGAAAGAAGTCAAGTACTCAATTGATGGGATAAACTGGTACTACATTCTACCTGAGGATGGGGTAATGGATAGTAGTGTTGAATCTTTCAAGTTAGAATTACCAACTAACACTAAAGTTTTGATATTACAGATAATGGATAGTCAAGGTAATGTTAAAGTTGAGAGAATCAATTTATAGCCTTTTTCAGATTTCCTATGCCACCCTCTACGCTTTGAACTTTTTTGAATCCCTTTGATTCCATAACTTCTACGATTATAGAACTTAACATTCCGGTATAACACACGACGAGGTAAGATTTCTCCTTATCAAAGTTTTCTACCTCCTTTGGCGCTACGAAGAAGTCAATGTTTATAGTCTCTATTCCTAGTGATTTGTAGAATGGTACATCTCTTTCAAACTCTTCTTTTGGTCTTAGGTCAATTATTTTGTCTATTTCCTTTATGTTTATCTTCACTTCATTCTCCAAAGAAAAAATTATTGAAAAAGTCTTTAAGTTTTTCTAAAGTGCTTGGTCCTTTGGGTTTCTGTGATGGTAGGATTATATTTCCCTTTTTGATGGGATAGTATAATATCCCTACTGCCTTCGAGAAGATGGGACTTTTCACAGCATCCGCTATCCCACCTACATTCTCAATGAAAGCTATTCTACATGGTAAATCCAGGATTTCTTCTGCTACTTGATCAATTCCCTGAAGTAGTGCTGTCCCCCCTGTCAGTACAACCCCAGCGTTCGCAAAGTCATACATACCGCTGGATGTCAAAGTCTTCTTTATTGATTCAAATATCTCTTCAGCTCTAGCATTTATAACTTCTGCTAGCTCTTTCCTTTTTATCGTTTTTATTCTTTTGTTGACAGTTTGTACCTCAATTGTCTCTGTCTCTGATACTGCTGGAGGCCAAGCATGCCCATACATCTTCTTCAATTTTTCACTTTGTTGAAGTGATAATTTGTATATACTTGATATGTCCGATGTTATTTCCATCCCCCCAATATTCAAGGCACCATTAAACATCAGACTGCTATTATAATACCCCACAATTTCAGTAGTGCCCGCTCCGATGTCTACCAACACCGTACCAAGGTCTTTTTCTTCGTCAGAGAGTAGTAGTTCTGCCTCTCCAAGTATCCCCAATATAAAGTCACTTATATCAACATTGGCTTTAGAAATAGCCTTTATAATATTTTGAATAACTGTGAAGTTTGCAGTTATCACTCTTACATAAGCACCTAATTTCGTACCATTCATTCCTATTGGGTTTCTTATTCCATCTTGGTCATCAATCACATATTGTTGAGGTATCACATGAAGCACTTCTCTATCCGATGGGGCTACCCTTTCAATGGCTATATCTATCGCCCTTTTCACTTCATCTTGTGTCACTTCTCGGTTTTTGTTGTTTACCGCTACAACTGATTTGGTATTTACACCATCTGTATGTATTCCAGATATACCCACATAGACACTGCTAATCTCCAAACCTGCCATCATCTCTGCTTCTTCTATAGCTCTAGAAATAACTTTTGAGGCTTCTTCTATATTTATTATTGTACACTTCTTAACTCCCTCTGATAGTGCCGATCCAACTCCAAGAATTTCCAAATCCTTATCCTCATTTACTCTTCCTATTACGCAGGCTATCTTTGAGGTACCTATATCAACACTTGCTATTACTGAAGGATCTATATCCTTTCTATTCGCCATTACTATCTCTCTAGAAGAGATTTTAAAATTCAAATACTTTTCAATTCAAGTAGTTGTGAATCTATTCCAAAATTCAGTTTTGTAATTTGTACAATTAATCTATCTGACCTTTTTATTGTCAATTCCGAGCAAAGCAAGGAATCTCAAGAAGGTTCTTCACTCCATTCAGAGGGATTCTTCACTTCGTTCAGAATGACAGAGAAAGGGGCAGAAATGACGAGGGATAATCAAATTTTGGAACACTCTCAGTAGTTGTGATTTTGTTGGAAAATTCCCAGGCTAGGCCTGTTTCTTCTTTAATTATTTAAGAAAGTGCTTTAAGCACACCCCACCCGCCCACTCTATTTTATGAGGAGGGGTTTCACCCCTCTTCGCTCCATAGAATATTTGAATAAAGAAATGCTATGAAGCCCCCAATTAAGTAAGGGATGCTTGGCATCGGAGATGCTTGGCATCGGAGATGCTTCGCATCCCTTACCCATGTAAGTGATTATTAATTTAAGAGTGTTTTAAACACAGGTGTTTTAAACACAGGTGTTTTAAACACAGAGTGTTTTAAGCACATTTTTATTCATATTTTCTTGAAAGTGAAGAGAGACACTGTCTCTCTTCGTAAAGTAAGGGCGGGCGGGACTACTAAAAGGTGCTTTGTAGCACACGGTGCTTACAGCACACTTTCGATTAAGTGCTTATAGCACGCGGTGCTTATAGCACATTTTTATTTTTCTAGAAAATAGAGAAAATGAAAAATTAAAATACTTTTCAAAGAAAATACTTTTCGGAGAAAATATTTTTCGGAGGTAGGAAATGTTACTAGACAAAATAAATCAAGATTACAAAGAGGCAGTAAAAAGCAAAGACGAGTCAAAAAGAAATACGATTAATCTTCTCCTTTCAGCAATAAAGTACAGGCAAATAGAGCTTAGAACAAGCGAAAAGGAATTAACTGACGAGGAAATAATAAATGTAATATCAAAGGAGATAAAGAAAAGGAAGGAAGCAATAGAATTGTATGAGAAAGGTAATAGGCAGGATTTGGTTGAGAAAGAAAGAAAAGAATTAGAGATTCTTGAAAGTTATATGCCAAAACAACTAAGTGAAGAAGAGTTAGTGTCCACGATAGATGAGGTAATAAAATCAGTTGGAGCATCTTCTACCTCTGATGTTGGTAAAGTAATGAAGGAACTAATGCCTAAGGTAAGAGGTAAAGCAGATGGTTCGCTTGTAAAAAGCCTTGTTGAGAAGAGGTTAACAAAGTAAAATGAAGATTTGTATATCCGAAAAAACATTACCGGGAGACATAGAGACCCCCGTTTCGTTATATTTGAAACTGAAGGAGATATCTCCCTTTTCCTTTCTTCTCGAAAGTGTAGTTGGTAATGAAGTTGTTGGTAGGTATTCATTCATAGGTATAAAACCTTTTGAGATATTCAAAAGTGAGAAAATTGGGACTGACGAGAAAAGCAACAAATCAATAGCAAAGTTTTCTATAGAAGGTACATCTAATCTTTCCGGTGAAACAAGTGACCCTTTTGAAGTACTCAACGAATTATTGAATGTTGAAATAATAAAAGGTATAGGCGAGCCTCTTGAAGTACCATTTTATGGTGGATTAGTAGGCTATATATCTTACGATGCAGTAAAGTATATTGAAAGGATACCTGATAACCACTCCAGTGATTTAGATTTGCCAGACTTCTATTTCGTTGCCCCATCAATAATAGTTTGCTTCGACAATGTTTTAAAGTTAGTGAAAATCATGTCAATAGAACCTGTAACAACAAATGAAAGGGAATCAATAAATAAGGGAATAAGAGCAATAGACGAGGTAATAACTAGAATAAAAAGTCCACTCAATACACCAATACCAACAACTACTACCCCAAGGGGCGGGATAGAATGGGTGTCAAATGTAAATAAGGAATCTTTTATAAAATCAGTTGAAAAAGCAAAAAAATACATAGAGAATGGTGATATATTTCAAGTGGTACTATCTCAAAGGTTGAATTTTAATCTAGACATTGATCCATTTGATGTTTATAGGAATCTTCGAATGATAAATCCATCTCCCTATATGTTTTACCTCAACTTCGGTGATATATACATTGTAGGATCCTCTCCCGAGATGCTTGTAAAAGTATGGAATGGTGTCATAGAAACTAGACCCATTGCGGGGACAAGGCCCAGAGGTAAAAATCATGAAGAAGACAAAATCTTAGAAAAAGAACTACTTTCAGATGAAAAAGAATTGGCAGAACACACTATGCTTGTTGACTTGGCAAGGAATGATATAGGGAGAGTATCAAAGTATGGGAGTGTCAAAGTAAATGAATACATGACAATAGAAAAGTATTCACATGTTATGCATATAGTTTCGGATGTCACAGGAGAATTAAAGGAGGGAGCGAGGAGTATAGATGTAATGAAGTCAGTATTTCCAGCAGGTACGGTATCAGGAGCACCTAAAGTAAGAGCAATGGAAATAATTGACGAACTTGAAAATACAAGAAGAGGTCCGTATGCAGGAGCGGTAGCATATTTTTCATACAACGGGAACATGGATTCAGCAATAACACTGAGAACAATGGTAGCAAAAGGTGAAAAAGCATACATTCAAGCAGGTGCAGGAATTGTTTATGATTCGGTACCGGAAAGCGAATACAACGAGACCATCAACAAAGCAAAAGCCGTCCTAAAGGCTGTCGAAATGGCAAGAGGCGAACAGTATGCTATATGAGATACTTTTCCCACTAAAAGAGTTTTTCTTTGGATTCAATCTCTTTAGATACATAACTTTCAGAACACTAGGAGCAGCATTCACTTCATTCTTATTCGTTTTGATTCTAATGCCATACTTTATAAAATTTATGAAAGAAAAACAATTTAAGCAAACTGAAAGGGAGTTTGGACCAACCTCACACCTAACAAAACAGGGAACACCAACCATGGGAGGAGCTCTATTTATTTTTATAACTTTAATATCATCAATTCTATGGTGTAGATTCAATAACTACTATGTAGTACTTGTATTACTCATAATGACATCTTTTGCGTTTATAGGTTTTCTAGACGATTATCTCAAGAAAATAAGAAAAAGCCACAACGGATTATCAATGTTACAAAAATACTCAATGCAACTTTTGTTTTCATCATTATTCATACTAGCAATATACCTAATGCCAACATTTAAAGGGTATTTTACAAAAATATACATACCTTATACTAATGAGTTGGTAATAACTCTTCCCACATACATAATGTTTATATTTTATATCCTTGTAATATCCGGGGCTTCAAATGGGGTTAACCTAACAGATGGTATAGATGGGTTAGCATCAGGATTATCAGGCATAGCCTTTATAGTATATGGAATATTTGCTTATCTATCAGGTAACATAATAATATCAAATTACTTATTAATACCTTATATAGACAAAGTCGGAGAAGTAACAGTAATAGCAGGTAGCATAGTAGGCGCACTGGGGGGCTTTCTTTGGTATAATGCCCATCCCGCCCAAATATTTATGGGAGACACAGGAGCACTCTCATTGGGTGCAACATTAGGAGCAATTGCCATACTCGTAAAACAGGAACTACTTCTCGTTGTAGTAGGCATGGTTTTCGTAATAGAAACTCTTTCTGTTGCCCTACAGATCACTTACTTCAAAATAACAAAAGGGAAAAGAATACTAAAAATGGCACCACTCCACCACCACTTTGAACTTAGCAATTGGAGCGAAACACAAGTACTTGTGCGATTTTGGATAATTGGAATAACCTTCGCAATGATAGCATTGGCAAGCTTAAAGATAAGATAATCCCTTAATCACCTTAATATATACCTACCAAAAAATTTGAATTCTTATTTATCTTTTATTACAATATCCATCGGAGGGACTTATGAAGAAAAATATTCTCTTTTTACTTTTGGTTGCTCTTTTTGTTGTTTCACTCTCTTTCTGCTCCCAAAATCCACAGACACCACAAGGGGAAAATGACACAAATTCACCAACGGTAAGTATAAATACCCCTACGAATGGACAAATTTTGTTTGTTAGTACAAATACTACCACAACAAATGTCACAATAAGTGGTACTGCTAGCGATAATAAAGGAATAAAAGAAGTTTATACATCAATAGACAACAGTTCTTTCAGTTTGGTTGGTACTACAAATACCTGGAGCACGAATGTAACATTATCTACTGGTAGCCATAGTGTAAAAACTTATGCAATTGACACTTCAGGAAATGTAAGTAAAACTAATAGTATTAGTTTTAGAATAGAAATTCTTTATCCTGCACCACCGACACTAGGTGCTGTTGTGTCAAACGATGGAAATGTTTACTTCTACCTTTTTGCGCCTTCGGCTAGCTCTGTTTCAATAGCAGGAGAATTTAACTCTTGGAGTGCTACGGCTAACCCTATGACAAAATTTTATACGACAATATTCGGTGAAAATGTGCCTATTTGGACAACATCGTTACCATTAACTAATGTTAATGGTAAAAGGTACAAGTATGTAATAAATGGCTCAACTTGGGTTGCTGACCCCTACTCAAAGATGATCACTAATGATGGTTATGGAGGTTTTAACACAGTTTTTACCAATTTGCCAACTTTCAGTTGGGGAGATAGTAGTTATACTCCACCTCATCCAAGCAATTTAGTTATATACGAACTCCATACATGGAGTTTTACGAAGAATGATACAACCGTTTCAACAGCTAATCAAGGTAAATTCTTGGGTATTTTAGAGAAAACTAATTATCTACTACACTTAGGTATAAATGCTATAGAGCTTATGCCAATACATGTACAAGAATTCTATTCTGGCTACACTTGGGGGTACAATCCTACATTGTTTATGGCTATACATAGCGATTATGGCACAATCCAAGATTTGAAGACTCTGGTTAATGAATTACACAAAGTAGGTATAGCTGTGATAGTTGATGTTGTATTCAATCATACCGGAAATAATAATAACTATCTCTGGATGATAGATAATATGTACTACTTTGATTTTGATGGTGATGGAAATCTTGAAACATCGTCTGATGATCATTCACCTTGGGGTAATAAGTTTGCTGTTTGGAAGCCGATGGCTAAAAAACTCATTTATGACACACTGAAGTACTACATAGAAGAATTTCATATAGATGGGTTTAGATTTGATGGCACTTATGCTATGGAAGGGGGTGATCCTTATAAGAATGCTAGGCCAGCACTCATAGAGGTGATAAACCTTTTGAGGTCTCAGTATCCAAACAAGATATGGATAGCTGAGCAATTACCTAACTCTACTGATTTCAAAGGTACAGGAATAGCACAGTGGGAACAGATTTTCCATGACAAAATGAAAGCTATGTTAAGGAGGAGAACATTTGAGGGAGAATTGTATGATAATGTTGGTAGAGTTGGTAGGATGATATATTACGATAAGGATAGCGGTAATTTTGCTTCACCTCTTGAGGGAGTAAATTACTTTGAATCACACGATGAGAATTCTGTTTATACTGAACTTGTAACTTATAGTGGACTTACAATGACGGATGCTACTAATGCTTCAAAACTTGGTGCGATAGTGCTCTTTACCTCTATGGGTATACCTATGATAATGTCAGGTCAAGAATTTGTAAGACCTAGAATAGGACAGAATACCAGTGAAACAAATGGCAATATAGATTGGTCTTGGCTTACAACGAATACAAATATTTATGAATACTACTCAGGACTTATAAACTTAAGGAAGAGTCACCCAGCATTGATGTTAACACATCCAGATCCTGCATCAGTTGGGCTCTTTAAGTGGGGTAATGAGTGGAATTCAGCTAATTTTAATTGGAGTACTAGTCAACATATTGTCTATGCATTGAATTATAACGGTAGCTTGAGTGATAACAAATTCGTTGTTGTTGCTAACTTTAGCGGTTCTACGCAAACAGTTTACCCATTTTTTGAAACTAACACATGGACAATTGTTGTAGACCCTTACACGAGTAGTGGGACAAATACTACAAACATTACTGATACCAATACATCGTGGCAAGTTCCACCTTACAGTGGCTATATCTTTATGAAGTAACTTTGTTACGGAGTAACTTATTGTTAATTTGAGATTGATTAGAGGTGCTTAAAGCACCTCTTTATTTGTATTCTCTTAGGAATGAAGAGAAACAAAGTTTCTTCAATCAATGTGCTAATTAGCGCTTTGTGCTTCATAGCACATTCTTATGAAAACTTAAAGATGCTTAATAGCACCTCCTTAATTAGGTGCTTAAAGCAATTTCTCTTACAAGGGTTAAGGGAGGTGTAATCTTCCTTATAACTTTAGGGCGAGTCCTGAATAGCACTTCTTAATTAGAGCACTTTTTTATAAAAAACTCTTTACAGGGTTAAGGGATGCGAAGCATCTCCGATGCGGAGCATCCCTTACATAATTGGGTAGGCGAGGTACTTAATAGCACTTCTTATAGGTAATAAGAGCACACTATTAATCAAAAAACAAGGTGTTGAAAGGCTACGCCTTTCAAGTGTTTATAACACTGTGTATTTATAGCACTTGTGCTTATAGTACCTTCTTTATATCAAAGAGTGTAGAGAGGTTTCACCTCTCTACAACAAACAGG
>Ga0078972_1005934_pt2 | contig 27242 bp, 27 predicted proteins | sample YelNatPaOPGAMG01_FD_67568 | JGI IMG/M metagenome (GOLD analysis project Ga0078972, IMG submission 67568) | Hot spring thermophilic microbial communities from Obsidian Pool, Yellowstone National Park, USA - OP-RAMG-01 (SPADES assembly) (version 2) | ecosystem: Environmental > Aquatic > Thermal...
TTCCGCTGTTTGTAAACTGATACCCGTTTGTAAACATAATGTTGGATTTGCCGTTAGGCAGGGTTTGCGGAACATTCCCCTGAGCAGTCTGACTGCCAACCGGAAACGCGACTTCGAAAAAATTTACTTTTCTTAAAAACCTGTAAGTCCAGACAAAAGCAGGAATAAACAAAATCTGCTGCTGGGCAGGTTTAGAAATCAGCTCTCCGTTATTATTGTAAACCTGATTAAAACCCTGATATTGCAAGGCATTAAAGCTTACAAACGTATTCGGCTTATGCATGCTGAAAGCAAACGGGTTCTGGTTTATAAAATTATTAACGGTTCCGTCCGGACCGCCTGCGAAACTTATTGCCGGGAAGGTTAATATTAAAACGGTTAATAAAAATAAGCGGATAATTGCAATATTTATAACCGTACGACTCTTCATATGCTTATGCTTTTGCAGTACTTACAGGCTTTTTTATACGCTTTTATACTTATAATGCCTGTAAATCAGAACGGCGATAGAAATTATCACGGCAAACATGCTTAAAACCTGCGACACCCTTATGCTGTTTCCAAGCCATAAACTGTCTATTCTCGTTCCTTCGGTAAAAAACCTCGTTGTCCCGTACCATATTAAATAGCCGAGCAAAATCTTTCCCGCTGTTTTTGGTTTTTTTCTTGAAAGCCACATTAAAAAAATAAACCCCAGAAAATCAGGCACAGATTCAAAGAAAAAAGAAGGTTCGAAATGGGAGTACATAGTCAGGTTTTCCGGATGCGCCGTTTGAAAAGGATACCCCCATAAACCGAATATTAAATGTTTCGGGGTATATGCGTTAACGGGGCGGAGTTCTTTAGCAATTGGAATCCCCCATTTTACAGGATAGCCGAAAGCCTGCTGGTCTATAAAATTCCCCCATCTGCCGATTGCCTGTCCTAGAAGAAGACTTGGAGCAAGCATATCTATATAAAGCCAGATATTCAGCTTTTTTATTCGCGTATAGAGATAAAGAGTAAGGAGTCCGCCGATTTCCCCGCCGTAAATAGCAAGTCCGCCCTGCCATATGTAAAAAATGCTTAACGGATTATTAGCGTAATATCCCCATGCAAATACCACGTAATAAAGACGGGCAAAAATAATAGATACCGGTATGGCAAAAACCATAACGTTAATTATGTTTTCGGGGTCTTCGCCCCATGATTTTGCTCTGAAATAAGCAATAGCAATGCCGATAACGAAACCAATTCCGATTAATATGCCGTACCAGTGGACGGGAAGAGAACCGATGAATACGATTGGATTAGGGGCATACCAGTTATTAAAATTCAACATAAGCTGTTTATAGTTATATTTTTATTTAATGTCTTTTGCAAATGCGTAAGTTCTTTCAAAATATCCGTTTGACAGGCTGTCTATCGTTACCTTTCCTGCATCCGAATTTTCCTGAATAAATTTCCCGTGTCCTATATATATACCCACATGCGAAATATAAGAAGCATATGTTCTAAAAAACAGCAAATCGCCGGGTTTCAGCTTGTCTTTGGGAACATAAGTGCCCAATCTTGCCTGCTCGGCTGCCGTCCTCGGAAGATGAATGCCTAATTTCAAAAAAACGTGCTGAACCAGACCGGAACAATCCATTCCGCTGTCATTGGTTCCGCCCCATACATAAGGAACGCCTCTATACCGATAAGCGACATCAACGATTTTTTCGCCTAAATTATATTTATCGTTTCTGTTTCCCTTTCCTATTTTTCCGCCGTTTGGCTTAACTTTAACGCACTCTGCACCTCCGCTTCCGCCTAAAACCTGAAATGTTGCCACATTATTATGATTTGCATAGTAAGCGTATTTCTTATCGTTATTGGCAAAATTGCCTGAATTCCTTTGAGCCGTTCTGTATCTTTTATAGCTTTCGGGCACAACAAGAACCGCTCCCTGCCTTATTACGTTTGAATATAAATGGTTCAGTGTTCTTAATTCCGCAACGGAAGTTCCGTATTTCTGCGCTATCAACGAAAGGGTATCTCCGAACTGGACGGTATAATGTCCGTATGCGGGATGATATGCGGGATGGTAGGAACTGCCGCCTGACGGAACCCTTAATCTTTCGCCGGGGTATATGACGTAGTTATGAAGACCGTTTAAGGACATTATAGATGCTACGGTGGTGTTGTGGGCGTCCGCTATCTGTCCGAGCGTTGTCCCGGGGCGGACGGTAACGATGTTAACGTATGAATAGGCGTTAGAAATTAAAATAAAAAGTATTGTAAAAAATATCGGCAGAACCAATACTTTTTTCATATAGATTTCCCCCTGCTTTCAAACCGTTAAACTGATTATACCTTTTACAGTTAAGTATAATACTACAAAATATTAATTTATGTCAAGAATTATCGGCATAATTTTATTTTTTATTTAATATTTTTTAAAATTTATAAAATTTTAACATTGCAGGATTTGTTTCCGCACTGGAAAACCAGCGGCTTTTTTACCCTGCCGAATTCGGCGGCGGCGTTTCTGACCTCCTCAAGAATCAATGCGTCTCCCTTTTCAAACCCTTCAAAGCCGGAATAACTTTCTGTTAAATTCTTATTGTTCATATCTACGAATAAATTAAACGAATTCAAACCCGCCTTTAATTTATTGTTATTGCCTCCGCTAAATTTGCCGGTCATATCAAAAAAATCGGCGACGGCTTTATCGCCGTATCTGCCCGCGATAACATTAACATCCCTCCCGAACGCATAATCTATAAGGCTTATTAAATAAGCAGATGCGTTATGTTTCAGCATATTTGCTTCGTTTATAAAATATTCGAAAGATTTTAATATTACGTTTTTAAACTGAACCTCTCCGGTAAGCATATAAAGTTTAGACATAGCGGACAATATAGAAGCGTTTTGCGAATAGCCGCCGTAATCCACAATATTTTTTTCCTTGTGGCTTAAAAAACCTATTTTTGAACTTTTTGTCGTATGTTTTATATCAAAAAATCCGCCTCTTCCGCTGTCATAAAAATTTTTGATAACATATTCCGCTATTTTTTTTGCATAAATAAAATATAAAGGTTTTGACGTGGTTTCGAACAATCCTGTCAAAGCAAGAATAATATATGCGTTATCGTCTAAAACGGAACCTCCGGGTTCGCCTGTAAATCTCCCTATATCTCCGTTTTTATCAAAAGCGTCTAAAAATATTTTAATCGATTTTTCTGCCATTTCGTTAAGTTTCAGGCGGTTTGAATCGAAAGGGCTGAGAAATTTTATTAATTCGGTGATGGAATATATTATATTTCCGTTCACCGAGGAATATTTTATCCTGTCGGCAAAAGGTTTTTTTCTTTTTTCCCTGAAAACTCTAAGTTTTGAAACGATATTATTATAAGATTTGCCGCCTAAATCTTTTTCGTATTCACCTAAGTATAATACGCTAGGAATGCCTTCTTTATTTATATTAAACAATTCTGATGCAGTTTTGAACTCTTCTTTATCGGGAAAAACTTCTTTAAATTCGTCATATGTCCACGTAAAGAATCTTCCGTCGTCACCGTTTCCGGTATCCGCATCGATGCTTGCGTAAAAGCCGCCGTTCAACGAGTCGTATAGTTCGCCTGATATAAAATCGAGAGTCTTGTTTATAACGTTCAATAAAATTTTATCGCCGGTCAATTTATAATAATAGGCATAAACTCTCAGAGCCTGCCCATTGATTTCGGCAAGTTTTTCAAAATGCGGCACGATCCATTTTTTATCGGTAGAATACCTGTGAAAACCGCCCCCTACATGGTCGAAAACTCCCCCTGCGGCTATCTTTTTTAAAGTAAAAAGCCCCTTATTCAGCGAATCTTTATCCCTATTGGCAATATAATCCCGCGCAAGAAGTTCTAAAGCCGAAAAATAAAAAAATTTGGGCGATTCGTCTATTCCACCGTTAATTTCGTCGAAATGAAGTTTAAATTCTAACGCGCCCTCGTTTACAAATCTTTTTACGTAATCTATATTTAAAGAATTATCCTTTTTTATAGTATCGTTTATCCTTTTAATATTTATATTAAAAATAGAAAACTTGTTGGAATCGTCCGAAATTCTTTGATAAAAATCGGCGCTCTGAGCAAAAACGGCTTCTTTGTTTTCACGGTAATATTTTGCTATTTCGGTTAAAACGGATTTATATGCAGGCATCCCGTAGTTTGGTTCTTTAGGAAAATACGTGCCTCCGTAAAAAAAATATCCTTCATAAGTTAAAAAAGCGGTTAAAGGCCATCCGCCCGTTCCTGAAAAAACGCTTACGGCTTTCTGATACCGAAAATCTATGTCCGGTCTTTCGTCTTTATCGACCTTTACGGCAATAAAATTCTCGTTTATTATTGCCGCGGTTTCCTCGTCTTCGTAAGATTCCCCGTCCATTACGTGGCACCAATGGCACCATACGGCTCCTATATCAAGAAGCACCGGCATATCCTTTTCTTTCGCCTTTTCAAAAGCTTCGGCACACCATGGATACCAGTTGACCGGCTGATGAACTGCCGATTTTAAATAAGAACTTTTTTCGCTCTTTAAATTATTCATGCAAATTATAAATTATATATCTTATTGTACGCCTCTTCCGGCGAGAACCCTTCATGGACGACCGCCTTCACTGCTTTAATCATATTGGCGGGTTTTTCGGATTGAAATATATTTCTGCCCATGTCGACGCCCGCCGCCCCATGTTTCACGGCATTATAAGCAAGTTCGAGAGCTTCCTTTTCTCCTGTTTTCTTTCCTCCTGCGACTACTACCGGAACCGGACACGCGCCGATAACCTTTTCAAAATCTTCACAATAGTAAGTCTTTACTATATTTGCTCCGGTTTCGGCGGCGATTCTTACCGCTAACGATAAATAACGCGCGTCTCTCGTCATCTCTCTTCCCACGGCGGTTACCGCAAGAACAGGAATGCCGTATTTATAACCCTTATCTACCAATTTAGACAAATTAATTATACCCTGCCTTTCGTTTTTAGAACCGACAAAAATAGACAGAGCTACCGCACACACGTTCAAGCGGACGGCGTCTTCCATGGAAACGCTTATATCTTCGTCGGAGAGGTCGTCTTTCAGGATGCTGGTTCCGCCGCTGACGCGCAAAACTGTTGGAATATCTATTTCAGGATTAATCTGGCTTCTTAATATGCCGCGCGTAAGCATAAGTGAATCTGCATACTTTAGAAGCGGGGTAATCGACTTGCCGATATTTTCGAGTCCTCCCGTCGGCCCCATAAAATAGCCGTGGTCAACCGCAAGCATAACCGTCTTTCCGTCTTTCGGCTTAATAATCCTTAAAAGCCTGTTTTTCATTCCATAGTCCATAAATTTACCTCCGGCACTTTTTTAATATATCATATTTATCATATTTAGATTAAATAAATAGCGCGCCAACCTAAATGCAAACTGCGCGGTCGTATTCGAAAATTTCATCGATTAGAGCGCAGTAATCGATATTTTCGGCATCGTAAAGATTTACCGCCTTTACTTCATTGCCTTCCGCAATTTGAGCGTCTATAACAGCTTTAAGATATTCTAAAAAATCGCTGCCGCATTTTTCTTTAATTAAATATAAAATTTTCATCAGTATGATAATAAGTAATCGTATTTTAATAAATTTTTTCCCATATCGGAACCGGATATATAGACGAAACCGTCTTTTTTAAAATTAGAATAAAATCCTATTCCGACGGCTCTCATCATATCAAGGCTGTTTTCTGCGGCGGGCATATCCGCTTCCGCAAAATCGCCGTTTAAAAGATAAACATCTACTTTATCTTCAAGGAGGCTTAGTCCCGCCGCCATTCTCAACCCTTCGGAATACCTTTCCCTTTCGCCGAGCAATACGGCAATCCTCTTCATACCTCTGTGCTCCGTTCCGATTATAAATTATATCCCGTTTCTTCGTGCTGTGTTATGTCGAGACCCATAGTTTCAGAATCCTTATCGACCCTGAGACCCATAACTAAATCTATAATTTTAAATATAATAAAACTCATTATAAACGAATATGCGGCGACGGCAATAATAGTAATCACCTGAACCCAAACCTGCCCTGGATTTCCGTAAAAAAGACCTTTTCCGGCTTTATTGATTAAAGGATCGGCAAACAGTCCGGTCGCAAAAACTCCCCAGACGCTTCCGACTCCGTGAACGCTGAAAACATCTAACGCGTCGTCATAACCCAGCTTAGGCTTAATGAAAACAACCATCGAAAAACATACAATTCCGGCTACGAGTCCGATAATAATTGCCGCGCCCGGCGTTACATAGCCCGAAGCCGGCGTAATCGTGGCAAGACCTGCTATTGCTCCGGAAACTATGCCTAAACTCGTGGGCTTTCCGTTCCTAACCCACTCGGCAATCATCCAGCTTACCGCCGCGGAAGCCGCAGCCGTATTGGTAACCAAAATTGCTGAAGCCGCAATAGAATTTGCCGCAAGCGCACTTCCTCCGTTAAATCCGAACCAGCCGAACCATAAAAGTCCGGCTCCCAATATCGTATATCCGAGCTGGTTAGGCTGGATTATATTTTCCTTCATATACCCTTTTCTTTTGCCCAGAACTAATGCACCCGCAAGTCCTGCAAATCCGGCGCTTATGTGAACGACGGTTCCGCCGGCAAAATCGAGAACGCCCATCTTTTGAAAGACGCCGCCTATTCCCCAGACCCACTGTGCTATGGGCGCATATACAACAGTAAGCCATACTGCCGTAAATACGACCCACGAAGAAAACTTGACCCTTTCTACGAGCGAGCCGCTGATTAACGCTACGGTTATTATAGCAAACATAAGCTGAAACAGTACGTAAACATAAGAAGGCAGAGAAGATGCATATCTCGAATGTTTGTCGGCGCTCATTCCTGAAAGCCCTAAATATTTAAGATTGCCGATAAATCCGCCTAACGCATCAGGTCCGAAAGCGAGCGAATATCCCCATAAAATCCAGATAAAGCTGACGGTTGCAATAGTCACGAAACTTAGAGAAAGCGTGTTAAGCACGTTTTTCTTTCTTACCATTCCTCCGTAAAAAAAACCAAGCGCAGGTGTCATCATTAACACAAGCGCCGCTGAAGTTAAAACCCAAGCGATATTTCCCGCGCTGAACGCGGCAGTTCCGGTTCCCATAATTATAACTCCCCCTTTGGAATTATTTTTTAATAATCAAACTTTTTAATCATACCATTTTTTGTTTAAAATTTTAAACAAAATTTTAAACAAAAAAATCCCGCCGTTACCAAAACAGTAACTGCGGGATAAAAGTTAACCTTCCAAAAAACGGAATTAACATTCGCTTTTGCCAATGTGTCCGTGACGCATAAATATATCCTGTTCGTTTTTCCTTAAATTTTTAGACAGATTCTTGGCAAGAAGCATCATAAACTTAAGCCCGTTCATAACGTCCGGGTCTTTCGTCATTGAAACAAGCGACAGAACCCCTCCCTTATGATATTTCGGGTCGGCAGATTCGGACAATGTTTCATGGGTCGAACAATCTATAACATTTATCAGCTCTTTTATATCTACCTGCGTTAAAAGAGCTTCGATTAGTTCAAGCCCGGTTCCTACCGCTCTTTCTATAAGCCCGTCGGTCATCATCCTTCTTGCCGCGGCAACTCCGTTCGAGAGTTCGACCAAGTCGTTAAGCGTTCCGCTGTTAATAAAAGATTCGCCGGTATCGAGCAGCGGTTTTAAGTTATAATTAAGCGTAAGTTCCGTCAGTTCCGCCAGTTTTTCGGCGGTTCCCGCCATGCGCTCTATCATGGCGTCGGTAGTTCCCCTGCTAAAACCGGCTACAAAGTCGCCAATTTCTTTAAGGGACTGCAACGTGCCGGATTTTTCGAGTTCGGCGATTTTATCCAAAGAGGATTCGAGCGAATCCGATAAATGCTGAACTTTTTTAATCAGTCCGACCATATTTTCACCGCTGATAGAATCCGTCAGTTCCGCCAGTTTTTCGGCGGTTCCGGCCAAACGCTCCACCATGGCGTCGGTAGTTCCCCTGCTGAAACCGGCTACAAAATCGCCCATTTCTTTAAGGGACTGCAACGTGCCGGATTTTTCGAGTTCGGCTATCGTTTCTATGCTCTTTTTCAGGCTTTCCGCTTTCATTCCGGCAGTTTTAATCATGGAGAGCTGTTCGTCTCCCGAAAAACTGTCAAGCACGGAAAGAGCCGTAGTAATATTATCTGCCGACCTCTGAATCATCGCATCCGTCATGCTTTCTTTCAGCGCTTGAGGTATCGCGCTAATCTGGTCGATTGTATCCAGCCTGTCAATAATATTAAGCAGGTGTTCTAATGCTTGCGGCTTTTCCGATAGCTTCTTGGTCAGGGCGGCAGCTACATCTATTACTTCATTTTCAGCCATAATTTGCCTCCTTTTAAATCGTTAAATTAAAGAATTCCCATCGGGGTAAGCCAGTAAACTTTATTATACGTTAATTTGAACCAGTGGATAAGCGCCGATGGAGTAACAGGGTTCGGCGGAGTGTTATAATCGAACATAATATAAGTGGCTTTGGTCAAACCTGTTTCGATAAAGCAGAACACCTTTCCGTCATATCTGAACGGGGTAAGCCCGTCTCTTAATTCTGATGCTATGTTTTCGACGATAACATCGGATTCGAAGTGAGCCGTAGAACCTGCCTTGCTTATCGGAAGATTTGTAGTATCGCCTACGACATAAATATTGGTCGAACCTTCCATTTTAAGCGTGAACTTGTCGGTCGGAACGAAGCCGTTCTGTCCGAGACCGGAATCTTCTATCACCTGCGCTCCTTTATGCGGCGGAACGGCGATAAGAATGTCGTATTTAAGAGTTACGCCCTCGAGGCTTGTAACCGTTTTTTTGTTCGGGTCAACTTCCTTCATATTGAACAGCGTTTCAGTATTGATTCCATGTTTCGGAAACGTTTTGGCGCCGAAATTAGCGAGCGGTTCAAGCCCGTGAAGCCTTCCTATCGGATATGTATAAGTATAATCTACCTTATCTCTTATGCCTCTCTGTTTAAACCAGTCGTCAAGCATATATGATACCTCAAACGGGGCAACGGGACATTTATGGGGCAGTCCTACAGTTAAAACAATTTTTCCGCCTTTGAAATTAACTAATTCGTGCCGAAGTTTCAGGCATGCGTCCACTTCATAGAACCAGTTTCCGCCTTCTTTCAAGCCCGGTATCATTTCCGGAGCGGGTCTGGAACCGGTCGCAAGAACTAATATGTCGTATTTCATCACTACGCCGTTTTTAAGATGAACCTCATTCTTATCCTTATCTATTTTGACGGCAGGATGAAGGTGAAGTTCCACCATCGGATCGAGCAGATCCTTTTCGTTTCTTACAAGTTCGTCGTGATGCTTTAAACCGAAGAGCATGTATAACAGCCCGGGCTGATAAAAATGCTCAGGCTTATCCGAAACGACGTCAATTACAAGATCTCCCTTTTTAAGTTCGGGACGCATTTTTTTAGCAAGTAAATTTGCAATGATAGTTCCGCCTACTCCTCCTCCGACAATCACTACTCTTTTTGACATAACAGCCTCCTTAAAATAAAAATTAATTAAATTAATTAAATTTAATACTATTGATATTGGTCTTACATATTACATATCTTTAACTTTTTTGGCATAAATCTTCCAAAACCCTTCGCCCGGAATAACGCCCAAAAATTCCTGCTTAACTTTGTTGAGCCATTCGGGGACGTCCTTGGCGCTGCCTGCGTCTCCGGAAATCAATTCAATTATGGAACCGACCGGCTGCTGCCTTACTTCTTTTATAAGCTCCATAAGCGGTCCCGGACAATAAGTTCCCCTTGCGTCCACCGAAACCGTCGGTTTAATCTGCTTTAATTCTTCTTCTGTCATAACAAATACCCCCTTTATATTTTATTTTTGTAAATTTAATTTAATTCAATTACATAATTTATTACATAATTTATTACATAATTTTAATTACATATATTACATATTGCTTACCTTTTTAGCGAAAATTCTCCAGTATCCGGTTTCTTCGATGACGGATAAAGTTTCCTGATGCACCCTGTTTATCCAGTCTAAGATTTCATCGACGTCCTCTTCTTTATCGGTCAGCAATTCTATAACGGCGTCTTTAGGCTGCTGCCTCATCTCTGTAATGAATTCGCCGACCGGCGGCATACAGCAGGAAACCCCTCTTATATCGACAACGACAGATTTTACTCCTTCCGTAAAATTACCCATATATCTAAAAACCCTCCTCCCGCCGAACATAAACCTTGGATAAACCTAAGCCGGATGTATATCCCGGAACGGATAATGCCCTTAAAAAGTGATGGTTTCAGCGCCTTCCATAATCCCGAGAAATGCGGCAAGCCCTAAATGGTCGTCCACGATATCTATCAAATCGTCTTTTTCAAGACCTAAGATATCCATCACCATCGAACAAACGTAAATCTTAAGTCCGCCAAGCATTTTAGCCTGGTCAAAAAGTTCGTAGAACAAAGCAGCTTTCTTTTCTTTTATTAAATCGTAAAGCTTGCCTCCGGTAAAATTTTTCTTTTCGACATTTTTCTTTAAAAAATTATAAACCGCGTTACCGGTGACGAAAATAGAAACCTCTATTCCGGAAACAGCGGCAACCGATGCAATCATCGAAGCCACGTGTGATTTTTCATACTCTTCCGATACAATCATAATTGCTAATTTTTCTGCCATAAATTTTAGTCTCCTTTTTATATTTTAATTTTAATAATATATCCATAAAAAAATTCGTAATTTATAGTAATTTATAATATGTATAATATGTAATTATTGTATATGCAAAATATATGCCTAAATTTCAGTATTATTATAAAATACGCTAACGCCTTTAAATTAAATAATCTAAATTTTTCAACCGAAATTAATAATTAAAAAATATTGCCAAATTGACATTTTATTCTGACAAAATGTCATAATCATAATAAAGAAAGCGACTATAAAGGTGGGGGATAAAGGTGGGGGATAAAGGTGGGGGATAAAAAGTCTATTGACAAAATAAGGATAGAGATAGTAATATATATTAACTTTCAATTTAGGCGCGTAGCTCAGGGGTTAGAGCACTACCTTGACACGGTAGGGGTCGGCGGTTCGAGACCGCCCGTGCCTACCAGTATTAATAAGGGTTTGCAGGGTTAAGAATTTCTGCATCATTCCTCACTGTCACATTAATGTCACACTTTCTATCTAAAACGCTTACTGCATTTTTAACATGCGCCTGCGATAAATGTGAATATCTTAAAGTCATCCTGATTCCCTTATGACCCAACAATTCCTTTACAGTCGTTAAATCAATATTTTTCATTGCAAGCCAACTTGCAAACGTATGCCTTAAATCGTGAAAATGAAAATCAAGGATATGGGATCTTCTCAAAGCCGTCCCAAAACTTCGCTTTATATTATTAAACGGCTTTAATGTTTTAGGATTGTAGAATACAAACTTGCAGTCAAGCCGCCTGATAATGTTAGAAAGCGTATTAAATAGGGTATCATTAATCGGAACTTCCCGACGTTCTCCGTTCTTTGTCTTATCTAATAAAATTATCCGGTTTTTTAAATCTACCCTATCCCAAGTCAAATGAAATATCTCCGACTTTCTCATACCTGTATTTAATGCCGTTATCACAATCGGCTTTAGATATGGCTCGCAATTAGATATTAGTCTTTCCGCTTCTTCTTCGGATAAATACTTGAGCCGTTTATTTTCGTTCTTTAACGATTTAAGCTTTCTTAATTTTTTAAGCGTCTCTTCTGTTATCATTTCCCAATCCAAAGCCTTGCTAAACATATGCTTTAAGATGGTTGTTATCTTATTGATATAAGCAGGCTTATAATTTTTTTTGATATAATCGGACTGCAAATTATCTATAACGCTGTAATTAAATTCGTTTAAAGCCATGTTTTCAAATTCTTTTTGCAATTTAGGTATTATATATCTTTTTACGCTATAAGATGCTTGCCTGCCTTTTACCCAGGATAAATACCTTTCCGATAAATCGTCAAATGTATAAACCTTTATTTCTTTTAATTCTTTTGTTTCCAGCGGCGGCTCGGATAAAACTACTTCCGACGACTTCCCGCTTAAGAGTTCCGCATGCCTGATGCTTAAAATTTCCTGCGCTTTCTTTTTGTTCTGCGTCTTAGTGGATTCAAATATTCTTTTATTGCCGACTTTAATGTTTATCCACCAATACTTAGAGTTTGGTTTTCTTATTAGCCCCATAATATAGCTAAACACCTCCTTTTTGGGGCTTTCTACCTTCAGGAGTATTATACCTTATCGGGTCGATTTTGCAACTCTTAAGCCAATTTTTTATCGACTCTTCATCAAACCTTATCGAGCCATTAAACTTATAATGCGGAATCTTGCCGAGTTCTACCCATTGATAAAGCGTAGAAACCTTAATTGAGAGTATTTCAGATAATGCTTTTATGTCGATTAACTTTGGCATATTCATTATTTTTTTTAAATTATTTTAAGATTTTTTATTATTTTTAAAAAAAGTTTTTAAAAATAATCAAGACATGACAAGACAGCAAGACAAACCTTATACATACTGCATTTGTCCGACTTGCCATTGTATTTTCGTCTTGTCTGAATTTTCTAAGTCATATTTATCCGTTATTTTATAACAATAGGTTCTAACACCGCTGTCATCGATAGCATTTATTCTTTTTTGTTTTGCCTTGCCAAAATGAACAGATAGTTTCAATCTTTTAAATTCATTTGCTGACAATACATACCTAAAGAATTCCCTTATTAACGATGATCTAGCAAAGCCGTCAAAATTATTAATATCTTCTTTTATTTTTTCTATCAAGCATGCGTATTCAGGATAAGATTCTAATAATTCGTCAAATTCTGCTTGTTTTAATTTATCGCAAATCGATTCCGTCTTACTGTAAGAATCTTCTTTGGCTATTATTTTTTCGTCAGTTTCAAAAAGATCTACAGCTTTTTTTTCATCGTATTTTAAAGATTTAAGAAATTTTAAAAAATTATCTGATTCGCTTTTCAAGCCTTCAACCAATTCTTTTGTGTCTATAACAGATTTAATTGGCGTATCGCTCTTAAAAATAGAATATCTTCTGTCGGACGCTTCTATTTTTATCGGTGAAACAGAATTGCTAAAGATAAACATATTAAATCTATTCTCAGCTGTAAAAGGATCCATAAATTTCTTTTCAATAATAATTGTTGGATCGGTAATATAAGTCTTTAGCTTATCTAAAATATCATAGGAGTTTTTTTTATTTGTCTCTTCGACTACTAAGAATAATTTGTTATGAAAAAATTCTGAAAAATTAGATTTTAGATACTGAGTTGGAGGTTTTACGCAGTAATCATTTCCAAAAATCTTTTTTATAAAGTATTCAAATAACAGTCCCTTGCCTGTTCCTTGCACACCAGTTAATACAATACAGTTTCTTGTCTTGTTTAATGTATTCATGATATAGCTAATCCAGTTTAAGAAATATACCATTCTTTCTTTGGTATTAAAGAGATTATTGAACAATTTATAATGATATGGAAAATTTCCTTTAAAATTTTCAATATCAATATCTTGCCTATCATTATCATTTACTTTATAGGCAAGGATATCGGTCGGCTTAAATATATTAAATTTTTTGTCGTTTACGCCGAAAAGAAGTTTTGGATCTAAAATAGTCTTATAGACTGGACATTTATGCAGTAATGTGCGTGCTTTCTTTGTTCCTTCAATTAATGATTCGTCCTTGTAATATATATTTTTTATATACTCTATGGCTTTTTCCTTCTTGATGTAATTCAATCTAACATCATATATCACATATTCTTTAGCTTCCGGATCATAATAAATGGTTGATTCAGGCAACGGCGCAATCTCTTTTATTCTACTAACAAGGTCATCCTCTGTAACGGAGTCGTCCTTAACTTCCGATCCGCCGGCGCATGTCCAGATATTATAAAATAAGGATTCAATGAAAGCCTCTTTATTATCTTTAAAGTTTTCAGGCTCATTGCAAATACGCCTGCAATAATCTCTAAAATCTTTATCTTTATAAAAGTCGGCATTAAAAACATAAGAATAATCTCTAAGTATCGATTTAAGTGTTTCTATAACGCCGTTGAAACTGCCGCTGTCATGATCAGGCAAGATAACGATAGCCTTGTCTTTTAATTTATCTTTAAATTGGGCAATCTTATTTTTAACGCTGTCGGACGGCAATACTATATAATCCAGTCCTAACCAATCTAAAATAAGCCATTCTGCAACGCCGGAGGCGAAAAATACTATACCTTTGCCGGTTATACGATTGAAAATGGGTTGCTTCCCTTGCCATTTCCATTTAATTGTGTTGCCTTTGCTGTCAGCGGAGTTACGCTCAACAAAACTTCTTCCGACATTGAAAATTAAATGGTAATCCCCGTTTTTATCCCGCTTTAATCCTATTTTTTTAAAGCTATCTGCCTCTTTATTCCATATGACATCCGGAATTTCCTCTGACAATAAATTTTCAAATGTTTCCGGTTTGTTATTTCTTAATTGAATATATGCCGTGTCTAACATGATAGCCTCCCGGTATGAATTAACGAACGCAGGTCTTTGATACAGTATGTTTTGCCTTCCGAATAACAATAAATATTGTTTGATTCAGGATTAACCTGAGCGTTGTGTTTTTTTAAGTTATTGTCTCTTTTGCAGATAGGACATCTGCATACATAACTTTGCCCTATTCTTTTAAATTTAATTCCATTTCTTTCCATAAAACTTAGAATTTTCATAACCGTCTCCTTATTGATTAAAGAATTATGTTGAATTTTTATTGGAGATATGCTATGATGGGATTTGATGAATCGCTACATATCATATCTTTTAAGCCCGCCCTGTAAGACGGGCTTTTTATTTTTATTGTATTATTTAATTCCACTAACTAAGAAAAGTTCTAATATTAACGCTGTTTTTTTCTTAAGATACAGGCTTTATCTGTCGTTAAGCCATTATATTTATAAAAAAGTAATCACCGTGAAACAAATAAGTAAAAAATATAAGTAAAATCATAGTAAAATATTAATGCACAAAATAGTAAATTATCAATCATATACAATTTGTATTTTTCACTTGCAAAGTCTTAATTTTAACAGGTTTTATGCCAAACTTGTTTTCAAAACGATTTATAATCGCTTTGACCATATCCGGCAGTATTTCTATGGTTACGCACTTTCTATTTAAAGCCTCTGATACTATTAAAGTCTGACCGCTTCCCGCAAAAGGGTCTAAAATAAAATCTCCTTCTTTCGTAAAACTGTTTATAATATAGGTTAATAATTTAGCCGGTTTTTGTCTTTTATTTGCAATTTCTTTGTCTTCTTGTGGCATTGGAGGTAGCGTAATGCTGAAAAAATCTTTTATTCCGAAATTAATAGATTTCAAATCAGAAAATAGAAAGATAGGATAATAATGCGTATATCCGACTGCGCAACCAGATTGCAAATTCTTGACATGGCAAATTATAAGCCATTTATAAGACATCGCCGTATTTTTTATAAAAAACTTTATATTATTAATGCCCGGCGTTACCGCAACGATATCAGATATTTTTGCTAAATAATCCTGGGTCCATATGAACTGGCTCCTATCGTAGCTGGCTATTCCTAAATTGTAAGGAGGATCGGCAAAAGCTAATGAGTAATGATATTGGCTAATATAGTTAATGATTTCAAAGTCTGTGTTATCGCCGCAAATTAAAATATTACCGCCTAATTTAAATACATCGCCTGCTGATACCTTTAAACCTAAGTTGTTTGATTTATTTCCATCGGCAGTTACTGCCATTTCCGCTTTTTCAAATGAGCGGTTAAGAGTTTCTTTTCGCACTTCATAAATTGCCTCTTTAACTTTTTTTATTCCGCTTTTCGAAATAATATCGCATACCGCTTCCTGCATATCAGGTTTAAGTTTAGAAAGTGTTATAAGGTCGTTTTTGCTGTTTGCGAGCGGTTTATTCTTGATAATATCTTTAACAACGGGGGCTATTCCTTTTGCAATTTGAATAGACTGTCTTACGCTTCTAGGCGATAAACCGATATTTTCAGCAATAGAATCTGCAAAACTTTTTTTAGTTAAACCCATAGATATATCATTATTTTTTGGAACCGAAACGGAATTATTTTCTTTATCGGCAAACTGTTTTAAATTTCTTTTTGCAATGTTTGCTTTAATGCTTTCGGGATGCCTTAATTCGTAAATCTGTTTGCTCCTATACAATAAATCAGCCTTTTCAAGTTCGTTTAGTTCCACCCTGACTAAATTTTCATGGATTTCCGCCAGTTCTTCGGCGTTATTGCCATTGATATTAAAAATATTGCAGGGTATCTCTGTCCAGCCCAATAGTTTTGCCGCTTCAAGACGGTGCAGTCCTGCAATAAGCATATTATCTTTATCTATAATAATAGGATGCAATAATCCTATTTCTGAAATACTTTCTGATAGCTCTTTTGCTTGAGCAGGGCTATAGCGCCTGTTTCTTTCGTTAATTTTAATTTCAGAAATTTTAACTATTTTTAAATTCATAATATTTTAAAATGCTTTCAAATTTGCGTTTTAAGGCTTGAAAATAAGATAGCAGGTATAAAACCATTAACCATTAAAAAAATGCCTTTAAAAAGCCCCCGGACGCATCCGGGGGATGAAGATGACAAAATAACTACTCGTCGTCGTCATTTTCTTCTTCGCTTTCATCAGAATCATCTTCAGAGTCATCATCGCTGTCAAGATCATTAAGACGAGTTTTTAAATCTTCAAGAATGTCGCGAAGAGTTTCATTCTCTTCAAACAACTGTCTTTTAGTCGGCATAAGCTTTTCACCTCCTTTTTGACTTTTTGAAATTTTCCGATTCATGACGAGATATAAACCAATTTCTGTTTATTTTTATAGCCTTAATTCTTCCTGCCCAGATGGCTCTATAAACAGAAAACTGGTCTATTTTGTGAATCCGTGAAAATTCTTTGATTGTCAAACTTATTTTTTTCATAAAATTTTCTTTTTTTTGTTCTTTTGTAGTAAAATAAATAATATATATGTGTGTGTATAATTATGATTATAGATTATCCAATTAGACACCTGAAAAAGTTCTATAATTAACTTATTATTTTTAACAAGATGCTTATTTTATCTAACATTAAGGCATATATTTTTAAAATTTATGAATGATAAAAAAATAAATAAATTTATATTTAAATTACAGCCTAATTCTTTTTTAAAAAATTCATCAGACCTGAAAATACTGAACAACCATAAATTTGACTCATATTTTATTCAATACATTATTGATAAATTCCGATATATTTTTTCTAAAACGTTAGGTAACGAAGACATAAAATCAGCAGACAGACTAATTGGATATTTAGAAGAAATTAGAGATCTAAACATCGGCGATATAATCGATGAATTAAAAAACAATCCTAAAAACAGGAATATTCAGAGTATTCTTAAGCAGTCTCTTGAAAATAAGAAATATTATATTAAGTCAATTAATAAAATCATAAAAAAGAAACATTATTTCTCTGGATACGCAAATCCAATATACGAAATAGGGCATAGGTTCATTTTAGAAGACTATAATAAAGACCCTTTTAAAAGGATAGAAGAACAGCCGTATTTTGAAATTAATTATTTAGAAAAGATATACAAAACAGACGGTAAATTTACAGCAATAAAACCCGTTGATCTTAATAAAATCCAAAAAATATATTTTAATTCCCCTGATAAATTATATACAGACGCAATTAATGGATTAAAACAAATTAAGGTAGATGAAACCTTAAAACTTATGCCTCAAGATTTTTCAAATGATAAAATTGAACCTAAAAAGATTTTAAATTCAAGAAAAGAGCGCAATGCGGATTTAAGGAGGTTTATATGCTTTTTGGGTTTTTATTTAAATGAAACACAAGGACAAGAAGATTATAAAACTTACGGTAAGTATTACATTTTTATTATATGTATGTTTAGCCCCTTTGCAGATTATATTGCCAACAATATGAAATATTCCAAAGAATGCTTAGAACTTTCCATAAAAAAAATAGCACTCACAAAAAATAACGGAATACTTGCGTACTTTAATATTATTTACGATGGGGATAAATATATTAACGATGACGATAAAAAGAGTAAAGCATCGAAGGAATTTTATGTTTTTTTTAATAGTTATTTAACTAACAGTAAGAAATTAAAAAGTGAATATGAGAAATTGAAAAAAGATTTTGAGAAAAATAGGGAACATTACAAAAAAGAAATAGAAAAATATAATGAACCCATAAAACAAGATAGGTTTTTTTAAAATATAACTTCCATAATTGTAAAAACTGTCAAAATTTAATTAAAAAAAATAAGTTCAAGTGTCAGATGAAGACCGCTACATGTGTCATATTATTTCCGCTACGGGTGTCCGATTTACTCCGCTGCATGCAATAACAAAACATCGCCATAAATGATAAAATCAAAAACAAGATTTTAAAAAAGTTAAATACAGGGGGTAGTTATGAAGAAAATATTAATATTAATATTAATACCGATTGTTTTTTTAATGTCTGGATGCTCTAAAAAACATCATCATACTTCATGTCACAGTTTTCTAGTAGAGGAATCATTATTTGATATTCTTATCAATCGCTCTATGATAACATACCCCGATGGAGGCAAGTTAGGGGAATACTATAAAAATAGAAAACAATTATTTTCAGCTGTTGACCGTCAGCTTAAAAAAAGGGGGTACTCATTTAAAGCAAAAGATATCAATTTTTTTACTATTGATAAAAACAATTGTGAAGTTTTTTTTCCAAAATCTATATATCTAGTAGGATGGTGGAACACTAAGACTAGATCTATTCGTTATGCTTATAAAGTAAGGCGTAATCAAGATAACAAGAAATATGTATTTGTTACATTATATAATTTAAAATAGAGGCAGATGTTGTTTAATAATATTTGCCTCCATATTCCGTATATAACTGGACACCTATTCCGGAAATTAATGGACAGTAATTGTAAATTATCATGATAAACTTACCCAGTTTTTGCATAAAAACGGACCGCCTATAATATATATCTTTTATACAATATTTCTAGTTTTTGTATAAAAGTGCATAGCTTTTTGCTCTAATTTTTAACAATTTTTTTTATATACCGCAAAATAATTATACAATATTATTATTTTGTATAAAATGATAAATTGTTGATTTAAATGCGTGCCGTTAATTCTAAATTATTATCGCAATATATTTAAACTTTAAAAAAAACAAAATTAAAATATTTCGCGGTTTTTTCATAAAGCAAACAAAATATTGATTAGAAAGAAAAGCCCCTATATATGCAACTCTAACGGTTATACCGTAAAAATTTAGTATTTCGTTTTATAATAGTACTTTATAAATTTTGCGATCATCATAAAAAAAAATTAAAATGAATATCCTATGCCGATACTATATATTATTTCATTGGTAACGCTGTTTGGCTCCCAGTTAGTAGTAGTTATTGTTTCATAATAAACATTATCTTTATTAACTTGTGTATCATAATTATAAAGAGCGGATTGACCGTATTTAAACCTTTCATATTTTACGTTTCCAAAAATATGAAAATTATTATAAAATTTATAATCTAAACCTGCGGTAATATCATATATTGATTTTGAGCCTAATCCCCAAGTAGTGTCGGCATAAGAGTATGACCATGTTGATGTCGTTGTATTATAATTTGCCATAGTCATGTCTATTTCATTTCCCTCAACTTGAGCATTAAAAGTTGTTCCATAACCGAATCCCAAATCACCCACAAGTTTTGGTGTAAAAGCGTATTGTCCTAAAACGCCTATCATTGCCAGCCAGTTTGAATAATGTTCATTTTGACCGTTATTACCGCCGATATTATCTCTTTTCCAGATATGCCAACCCAACTCACCATAAGGAGTAATTACAAAATTATTTGTTATTGGAATCATATATCCTAACTTATAATTAAAATTATATATTTTGCTGTTAGTTGTGTTTATTAAAGATCCGAATGTGCCCCCTTGTAAACTGCCCGTATATGAATCATTACCTGAATAATAACTAAAACTTGCTTCATTATAAAAATTATAAAATGTGTCGGAGACATTTATTTTAAAACCGTTTAGGAAACCATTCTCTGTATCTGAATATTTATCAGGACTGCCGCCATTAAGAGATAGAGAATAACCGTTATTTGCATATTCTCCATAATTTAATCCTAAATCCGAGTATGATACACTTATCATATTATTTACAGATAGGATTGCCGGGTTAATATTTTGGGGAAATAACTCAGAATTGTAATTACTTTGCGGCTTATTAACTGCAGTTTTATTAGGCTTATAGCCTACCGGATATCCGTATTTGGACATAGTCTGCGCATAAACATTAACGGCGCTAAAAATAATCACTAAAATAATTAATAATAAAATCTTTTTCATTGCTTCTCCATATTAAAATTTTTTACTTTATAACCGCTTCAAGCCTTATTCCTTTTAAAACATAAATATAAACCGATTTATCACCAATATTAGACTTGCCGATTACTTTATATCCGTAATAATTTGCGCTTGCCTTTCCGTATTCGCGTGTTTCGTTGCCTATCTTATTTATAACTGGCTTTATATCTTCGGGCAAGGTATCCCAATCAGCCATATTGGAGTTTCTAATCTCAGAAATTTTGCCTTTACAGATTTTATAATTTTCGATATTTCTTTGTTTAGGATTTGAATTGCCGTTTATCTGCCTTATTACGCTTATGATTTTACAACCGGATAATGTCGTAGTAATAGGCATTGCGTTATATGTATATTCTTTATGAGAATAAATATAGGGGCTTTTAGTCCTATATACATATACAGCAAGCTTTTTAAAATTGGAATCGGTATCTGCGTAACTTGCCGATAGGTTATTAGTTTTTTGCAAAGAATAATAAAATATTTTATGGTGCGTAGGATTATATGTATTTTTATTGATATTATTTGGCGTATTAAGAACATTAATCGTTTTGTCTTTCTTTTTTATAAGTTTTTTAAGTTTCAAAACGAAATCGCCGCAAACGTTTTGCAATAATTTCTTAACATTCATTGAAACTACTCTTTGATTTCTAGAGCCTTTTGCCTTTATAGTATAATCTTTTCCGTTAATTAATGCATAAGCCTCAAATTTAGCATTAAAGGGTTCTCTTATAAATAGCGCAGAAATAGGCATCAAAAACCCTACCGGGTTAACAACCGACCAAGTGTATGCTTTTCTAAAACCATGTATGTAAATGATATTAGGTGAGGCAGGCTGTTTGTTTACGAATAAAACTCCGGCTTCTTTAATCTTTTTATAAATTTCTAATCCCAAACACTTATATATTTCAACTTCTTTTTTTCCAAGTGGAGTTCCTGTAATAAGATGATACGAAAAATGAATATCCTGCTTTTTTATCGCAATTTCATATTTATTATTGCCGCCATTATTATGGGGTATAGAGATATTGGAATAGGTTGGCGCAGATGCACAGCCGCTTAAAGATAAAATAACGGCAGATAAAAATAATAAAATCAATATATTATTAGATTTAAAACCCTTAAAATTTAAAAAGGTTTTCATAAAATAATTTTTATCCACCGTTTAAAAAATAAAAATTAAATTTCTATTAAATATTAATTTATTTTATTTTACAATATCATATGTTTATATAATATCAAAAGTCATATTGCCATTGCAAGGAAATATAATCGACATCATAATGACTTTTGGAAATAGTAGTGCTGCTATTGAATAAATCCTGATAATAGTCGTATTCTAATTTTATTTTGTTATGTTCAGGTAAATTATAGCTTACACCTATACCGTAAGCTGGTGAAAATCCTGAGGCGTTACTATCAGGAATATTAGTATTAATGCCAGGTATATTACTGCTTGCGCTTCCACTTTCAGTTACAAACCAGTAATTTCCACCTATCAAAGCATAAATAGAAAATATATTATTTACAGGCAGCGTAGCTTTTATTTGAATGGGAATATTATATACATCTGCGGTATCGCTTGCGTTAACATAATAGCCTAAATAATTTAGATTCATACTGTATTTATAACTTCCTAAATAATCAAAACCTGATTGTAAGGCTATATATTTATCAAATTTATAACCTATATATACGTTCGAACCAAAACTATCTGTGTTAACGCTTGTAGATACGGATTCACCGGGGATAAGTTCGCTGTCAATTTGCGAACTAAGACTGTTGAAATCTGACTTTAACCCAATAATATGAGCATATCCTACGCCTACGCCTGTATACCAGTTAGAATTTCTGTATCTTAAGGCAAAAGCCTTGGTACTCATAAAAATAAAAGTAATAGCAATCAAAAAATAAATAATTTTTTTCATTTCCGTTGTCCTCCTTTTAACTGTTTAATTAAATTAAATTTTTTCATAAATACGAAGATGATATTACTAATAAAGAAATAAGTCAAGAAAATAATTGCATTATATGTAATAGTATTTTCAACTTTTTATTACAATAATAGATATAAAATAATCTAAATAATTCTAAAAAGTAAAATAAGTAAAATGCCTAGAAATAAAGATTTAAACCTATTTAAGCAAATAGGCTTGAAAATTAGAAATAGAAGAAAGGAATTAAATATTTCGCAGGAAAAACTGTCCGAAATATTAGATGTGGAGTATGTTCAGATTTGGCGTTATGAAACCGGTAAAATTAAAATACCTTTGGATTACCTTGCAAAAATAGCAGCATTTTTAAATACCGATATAAATTATTTTTTAAGTGATATCTATTCAACAAAATCTGTTGAAAAACAAGACAAAAAACTTGAAAATATAATTCTTATGATTAAAGAAATTTTTGAATCCAACAATGATGATTTAAAATTTGCCGCCTATAAATGTATTTCTTCGATTCACTTCGCACTTAAAAGAGATAAATAAAAATATCTGTGTTAATAAATTTATAATTTAAAAGATGAAAGTTTAATTTTCGGGCTTGAAAAATGTATTGAATCCATATACACAGTTGCCAAAAAGGAATATAAAAATAATAATTAATTATGGTATAATAAAAATCAGATGGAAAAGATTATAAATATAAATATTGAAAAATTGCCGGAAGGTTTATATCTGGCTACTTCTGACGATGTTCAGGGGCTTGTCGCTCAAGGTAGGACTATTGCCGAAACAATGGAAATAGCTTCCGACATAGCTAAAAAACTGCTTGAGTTACAGGATAATGCTCCAGCCGGCAAAGACATTGAATTAACTTCTGTCAAACTTCCAATAGCCGTCACTTTGTAATGGGCAGCCTTGCCGGTTTTAAATACAGGGAAATAGTTAGAAAATTAAAAAATTAGGTTTTGAATTTTTAAGACAGGCGGCAGCTTCGCTCTGCAATCATCACCGCCCATGTTCCGGTGGACAAATGGCACGAGGTAATAGGCGAGCCTACAATGGCTGACGCCATATTAGACAGAATCGTGCATAATGCCTACCATATAAAGCTCACCGGCGAATCGATGAGGAAAAATATAACCAAAAATCTTAACTAACATCGGCGAAATTTTTTTACAAGGGGGGTACCCCCCTTGTAGTCCATTATAAGAAATATTTTCATTGACTTAAAACTAACTGTATTATATAAAAAATAAGAAGGGATTAACCCGTCCAATAATTTTCGGAATGGGTGTCCAGTTAAAAACGGAAAAGCCGTCCAGTTAGATCGGAATACACAAAGTATTGATGAAAGCTACTGTCTCATTTATATATAACGTTATTAAAACCATATTGGGTGTTTTGGAGAAATTATTTTCAATAAATCCGAACCATCATTTTATTACAATTACTGCTTCTTTTGTAGTTGCAATTTTCGCTTTCCTGATTCCTCTAAGCATAAGTATTATTTCGAAGGTATCGGAAAGATATGGCTCAGATGTGCTATCTGGTTTTTTTAAGCAAAAATGGTTTAATAAAATTGCAAAATATTTTTTAGCTTTTAACATCTTTTTAATTATTCTCTTACAGTTCATTGAAAAATCAATTCCCGTTCTGTATTTAAAAATCATAGATTGGTTTATTCTAATATTATCTTTTTTTATTTTATATATAACCATAAAAGTTATAGATGAAATTATAAAAATTATATCTGATACTAGATATGTAATGTATGAACTTGCAAAATATATTGAAAAAATTATTGAAAAATAAAAACACTCCTAATCAAAATAATTTTATTAATTATCTTGAAGGAATAGGAGATGTTTTGTCTTTTGAAGTTAAGAGGAGTAACAATAAACTAATTTTTGATGGCTTAAATAAAATTAACGATATTATCGAAAAAGTTTTTGAACTACGCAAGAAAAATCATGCAAAATTTACAGAATTAATTTATGAAAAAGAAGTTGCTGAAGAACTATCAAAAAATGAAAATGATACCGCACTATTGTATTTAATTAATAGATATCCAAATAAATATCCAATTGGATTTTCTACTTCTATAAATCAAATATTTAGAGTATACGAAAGCGCAAACAGCCTTAAAAACAAAGAGACGCAAGAAATATCATTGAATTTCATAATAAAAATACAATCTTTTTTATTTAATAGTGAAAAAAATGAAATATTTATAGAATTTCTTTTAGATAAATTATCAAAAATTATAGTTGATTCAATCAAATATAATAATGAACAAGATGTACCTAGTAAATTATTTGAATGGTATAATATTATAATCTTTAATAGTACGGGAAAAATTGACTACAGCTTTAATATTGCATATTTAAAATTATTTAATGACTATTTTGGGTTAATAGTTAGATATGTAATTTCAGAAAATAAAATTTTTTTATATAAACGTTTTATAAAATCACTAGAACCACCAAATGGGTTTATTTTTCCTTACGATTCAGTATCTTTTATTAGTGATATTAAAACTATCAATTATGAATCATACGATAAGTGGGTCAATAAAAATAAAGTATCTACCGATGCTATCGACCTGTTTAATAATGTAAAATATATAGATTCAAAAAAAGATTTTGACGATTGGTCAAGTAAATTAGAAGAATTTAAATCAAATATTCGGTCAATCTTTAATAACGAACAAGAAGAAATTAAAGTTCAAAGCATATGTTATGAATTATCAAAGCGTGTGCTATCACAGGTCAAATATAATAACTTAAAGAATGAAGTTTTTGAAATTGGAGCCTATTGCTTATATAAAGAGAGATATTCTTATATTAGATATTTGTGGGATTACAAGCAGCCTTCCGATGCTGATTCTAAATGGATTGGACTGGATATCATCCCTGATAATTTAGATGACACAATAATGCTTTATTTTAAAAAAGACTCGTGGCTCAGGAAATTAATTATTTTTGAAGACCATCATGGCTCAGAAATATATTTTAAAAAATACTTTATTTTACTTTTGATTCGAATGTTGCAATCCTCAAAAAATAATAGTATTGATGCAATAACCACATATGTCGGCGAAACAAAAGATATTAATTTTAATTTTATATCTAGAATGGATATATTTTTATTAAGTGAAATTATTCATTCCATTGATGGATTAAAAAAAACTGCTGAAGAATTGAAAAATAATAACATGCTTTACGAAATTGGTTTGATTAACTCCAAGGATGATAATGAAAGATTAGACATTATATTTAAAGATATTTTTGATTTCTTCGAAAAACTCAAAATTTCAGCTGAAGGTAGTGTCGAAAGCCGAAACAAGAGTCTGCCAATAAGTGAAAGTAAAATCTCTGAATTTAAAGAAGGCTTCATGGATGGATTTTATAAAAAAGCTAATATGAGGAAATTATTTATTCATTTATTCAAGTCATTTGATGAAACAAATAATGATAATGAAGAAATAAGAAACAAACTACGTTACGGAACAGCAGTATATGAAAACAGAGCGGCATTTTTTGACAAATGGCATGTTAGTTATAACAATATGACTGAAGCTCGTGGCTATGATTTTGGAATAGGCGAAAACACAGAATTATTCAAAGAAATTACAGAATGTTGTCTTAAGATATCAACAAATGAAATTGATGGAAAAATAAAAAATTTTAATAATATTAACAATGTCGTAATGCTTGCAACAACTTTTTCAATTTTTGAGTCATTTGAGATTCCAAAAGATAGAAGATTTATATCAAGACGAAATATTATATATAATCAATTATTTTCTAACGAAACAAATAATCAAAATCAGATAGATTCTTTTCATATAGGAAATTTTAATTATAATGAAACAAAAATTCCCATTTATGAAATTAAGGACATAAGAACGGTTCAAAATCAAATATTAATTTTAGATAAAACAAATACGGGGCGACTTATACAATATAATCCATTGTTTCCAGGAGAGGATAAAAGTTTAATCGAGAAGAATGGAATATTTTTAATAGATATTAAGGATATTTCTGATCCTAAGAATAAAAACATACTCGAAAGCTTTCTCCCATCTGTAGAATTAAAAAATATCGGGGATGAACAGCAGCAAAGAGATTATTTAAAAAAACATGTCGTAATCTATATCTATGAAAGATTTAAATTTGAAAAAGCAAAAGATTTTATAGGTTATAGACTATATTAACCATATTTAAAATATGTGTATATTCCGTAAACGACAATTTAAATGCACGCCGTTTATACGAAGCAAAATAAACCAGTAATTTAAATTAAATTAGTCTTCGGTTATTACCGGAAGCACCGTTCGGTCGAAAACGGAAAGGGTGTTCGGTTATGAACGGAATATGCACAAGACGGCAAGACGGCGGCAAGACAAAAAATAGATAGCATTATCAAGGTTTGTCTTGTTGTCTTGCCTTGTCTCGTCATTTTTTTAAAAAATAAAAAAAATAATAATTTAATTTACTAAAAGCCAACAAACTGTCACACAAGTGTCACACAAAATATACGAAAACATAATAGTATATAGAAAATATCGTAAAATACATAATGCCGTCAATCTGTTGAAAAATCTATAAGTGAAGGTAGAAAGCCTGTTTGGTTAATTTTATTATTTTACCTTGACACGGTAGGGGTCGGCGGTTCGAGACCGCCCGTGCCTACCAGTAAAAACAAGCCATTTTAATCCTTTCAAGCATTTTACCGGTCAAATATGCATTCCGATATTTAACCGGACG
>Ga0078972_1001693_pt5 | contig 27227 bp, 22 predicted proteins | sample YelNatPaOPGAMG01_FD_67568 | JGI IMG/M metagenome (GOLD analysis project Ga0078972, IMG submission 67568) | Hot spring thermophilic microbial communities from Obsidian Pool, Yellowstone National Park, USA - OP-RAMG-01 (SPADES assembly) (version 2) | ecosystem: Environmental > Aquatic > Thermal...
ACAAACTCCAAAGAAAACACCGATAAGAAAAACGGCTCGTATATCTCAAGAGTTTCCACCATCTCATCGTTTATTATGCTAAACAATTTTTTGTCGTTTTTTAGGTATATGTGAAAGTATCCACTTGGAAACAAACCTTGAGTTAAGAACTCTTTGAGGTTTACATCAAAATCAAGGCTTGTGATCTCATCCTCTTCTTTTACAAACAAAAGCTTATGTCTGGCAGCATAGATATCCACGAGTTCTTCGGGGATTTTGTAAAAGTTCATGGTGACCACCTTGTCAGATATCTTGCTTATCAAAAAACTAACAGCAGGTTCTTTGTCAAGATCACCAAACTTTGCATTTACAACATCTCCATTTTTAAAATAAATATAGCCATCCACCTCTAAAAACTTGGATTTTACCTCCAAAAACCCCGTTAGTTTCATGGTTTTTATATCTTCTAAAACCTTTTCAAAATCTGCCCTCGTGTCTGTGGGAGATAGCCATACTTTGTTTAGCTTTGGATGCACTATCTTTATATCCTCTGTCTTTCCAACGAGGGCTTTGTAGAAATTACAATCCACTTTATACACCTTTGCGTAGGCTGGTGTTTTTAGGCTTTTAGTATCGTAAAAAACATTGTTATCCACACTTATCAAAAAACAATCAAAACTTGCGTTTATCATCTGTTCAAAAGCCAAAAACTCTTCTTCGTTTTCTATAGACACTTCTAAGCTTGGCTCTAAGAGCGTTAGGGCTTGTTCAATCTGCATAGGTGTATTTTTCTTGCAAGTTTTTTTCTAAAAACTCCAAAGCCTCTGGAGCCAATAGATGACTAAGTTTGTCCTTAAGGGTGGAAGGACTCACTATCTCTTCAAAAGCCCTTTGATATTTCCCGTCAAAGCCAAGTTTCATCGCTTGGAAGTAAAATAGCAGGTTGTATACTTTATTGTATGCTACTACGTGATAGTTACCGTTATCAAAAATAGAAAGCAGCATTTCCTCACCTTCTTCCAACAAATGCTTAAGTTCATCAAACACTTTAACCATGGCACTGCACCTCCTTTGAATTTTAAATTAAAGCAATAAAGTTAATTTTTGGTTAAGATGGCTAAAATATTTTGTGATTGAGTCGATAAATATTGTTTGTGCTTTGTGAGATAAAGGTATAAGCATTTTTTGAACAAATATTAATAAAAAATTAACGGAATGAAAATAAAATAAAATGTAGGAAAATAAAGTGATGGAGCTTAAGTGAGCTTGTATTTTTAGTTTAGCGATGGTAAGCTTTGCATTTGCAGAGACACCGCTTTTAAATGTAGAAGTCAATGCACATAAGACCAAAGAAAACACCCCAAGCAAATTAGTAAAAACTACAAAATATACAAAAGCCAAGGAAAAAGTAGAAAAACCATTGATGAATAAGCTTACATCTTCTGGTGGTGGAAACGTTTTTCAAGCTCTTGAGCTTATTCCTTCGGTAAACTTCCAAACTCAAGATCCTTACGGTTTATCTGGAGGAGAGTTAACTATAAGAGGTTTCAACAACAACCAAATAGGATTGACAATAGACGGCATGCCACTTATGGACTCCGGAAACTACGCTCTATATCCAAATGAATATATGGATTTGGAAAACTTAGAAGCTGAAACTATCACAAGAGGCGGTACTGGGAAAGCAAGCCCACTCTACTCAGATTTAGGTGGTAGAATAGCTTTAAGAACAATACCACCAAAAGATAAGCTTAGCTTAGAGTTAGAGCAAATATTTGGCTCTTATGCTTTTGAAAAATCTTTTATAAGAATGGATAGCGGATTATTGCCCCTTATGAACTCAAAGTTTTTTATATCATTTTCTCATGCTCAAGCCAATAAGTGGAAAGGCCCAGGTCAAAATCCTAAGTTTAGAGACCATGTAGCTTTTGGCTGGGTAGCAAATTTAAATAGACTACACATAGATTTTTACATGGACGAAAACGATCAGGTAAATTACTATTATAGAGGTCTTAACTACCAACAAGCCCAAAACCTGAGTGCTTACAAAGATTTTGATTACAATGGTAGTCTCACTGGTAATCCAGCCGTAGATGCATACTATTACAAATTTTTTCATAACCCATATCAAAACTATGAATTTAGAGGAGATATAAGCTTTGATGTAAGTAAAAATTTCTATGTCGATTTAAAGCCTTATTATTGGAGAGGTAGAGGGGGAGGAACTTCTGCATATTACAATAGCAGGGGCAACTACATAAATTATGGCATTTCATACAATTATACAAAAAGACCTGGCTTTATAGCCCAAGCGGTTTTTCATAAAAATCCTTTCAAAGTAACCGCTGGTTTTTGGTATGAAAGAGCAGATCTTGAAAACTTTAACACAACCTTTAAGCTAAACAACTTCCAAAACGGCAATTACAACACAACTTTTAACTACTACGAATATATAGATAAAGTGTACACCACCACTCAAACACCCTATGTTATATTTGATCTAAAAGATTTTCATCGTTTTGATGTTGAACTAGGTTTAAAATACGCTCAAGTAAAAAGAGATTATAAAGAGTTTAATACCAATAACTTACCATATCTTCCAGACGATGATATATACAACTATCCTCTTAGTATAATCCCAAATGAATCTTATGTAAAAACTTATAGAAAATTTTTACCAAGCATAAACATAGGTTATAAGATAAATAGATACCTTTATCCATATTTCAACTATGCAAAAAACTTCCAAGTCCCAGCAAGTTATCAAGGTTCACCACCACCAGGGACCACTATACAAGAAACAATCAACAACTTATCACCAGAGGAAGCTGATTCTTACGATGCTGGTGTTAATATAACACTTGGCAAATTTATAATAAAACCAGACATCTACTATGTAGATTACAAAAATAAGATCGTATACTTTGCAGAGCCAAACAACCCAAATATTACATATCCCCAAAGCGTAGGTAAAGTAAAAGCCTACGGCGGTGAACTGGAAATCTTAGGTAATCTTATAAAAAACCTAACTTTAATAAGCTCTTTTTCTTACAATAGGGCAAAATTTGACAACGGATACTATTCTGGGAAAACATTTCTAAACGTGGCTGGAAACCAGCTTCCAAATACGCCTAAGTATATGGAAAAACTCGGCTTAGACTACAAGCTTTATGGATTTGATATATTCCCTTATCTAATATACGAAAGCTCAAGATACGGCGATTCAACAAATCAACAAGAAATCCCCTCATACGTAGTGGCAAATCTAAATGTATCAAGAGACTTTAATATATTTGGTAAAAAGTTTTACGGCTTTTTAAACGTATTAAACCTTACCAACAAAACATATATAGGTTATATAGGAACTGGTGATACCTCTGGCACTTACTATGTAGCGCCACCTATAACAGTATCTGCTGGTTTGAGGGCATACTTTTAATAGCTTCTTTTTCATGCGGGCTTAAGGGGAGGGAAGGGAAGATAAAATACTAACAACGATTATACTTGACATAAAACTATTTTTATTTAAACTATTTTATATGCAAGCTATAAAAGAGCAAAATTTAAAAGAACAAGTGTTTGAGTTTTTACAAACGCATAAAGATGAATTATATGATAAATTTGGAGTATTGCATGCAGGGTTTTTTGGCTCTGTGGCAAAAGGAAAAGAGAAAGAAAACAGCGATATAGATATATATGTAGAGATTGAATACTCAAGGATAGATCTTGATGCTTATTTAGAATTAATTGAGTATCTTGAAAAGGCTTTTAAAAGAAAAGTAGATATAATAACCAGCAACCAGTTAAAGCACATGAGGAATCATTATAAGCAAAACATCATTAAAAATGAAATAATTCATGTTTTCTGAAAAAGATAGAGGCTATCTAATAGACATTTTGCAAACCTGTGAGCTTATAGTAAAACATACACAAAATATTTCTTTTTATGCTTTTATGAAAAACCAAGAAAAACAAGCGGCCATAATATATTGGATTAAATGTAATAAAATGGCTGGTATGAGAGACGTGTTAATTCACAACTATGCCGATGTAGATTATCATATAGTGTGGAAAGTAGCAACCGTTGACGTCCCTGATTTAATGGAGCAGATAAAGCAAGTTTTAAACGATGAGTTTAAACATTAAGCCAACAATATAAAAAAATAGAAGATTTCTCAACAGAAAATTGACAATAAAAAATGTAATAAAGGAGGTTTAAATGGCTTTAGAGCTTTTTCATAAATCTTTGTTTGTTGTCATTTTTGTGGTATTTTAAATTTTGCTTTGTGAGATAAAGGTATAAAAAATTTTATTAACAAAAAATTAATACAACGAAAATAATATATAGAGTTATGAAGCTTATATTGGCTTATATTTTTAAGTAGACTCAACGAAGGAGATTAGGTATGAAAAAGTTTTTGCTTGCAATGAGCTTGTTTGCTGGTGTAGGATTTGCAAAGGATGTAGGAAATCATCTTACCCCCTGGGGGTGGGAGATAAAACCAGTAGAGAAATATGTCTATACCTACAACTTTCCTACAAACGTGGCAGTGTCTAAAAACCATATTTTTGTACTGACAAATGGCGCTACCTCTTATCAGACTATTACTATGTACAACAAAAATCTGCAAGAACTTTTTCAAGTAAAAGCCTGGAAAGACGAGGTAAATCCATCCAAAGATCCAAGGTATTTATTCTTACCCTATCAAAGTTTTTATCAAGGTATGTATTACAAAGACCACAAGCTTTATGTAGCAGGCGGATTTTCTGACAATATCTTGGTGTTTGACGTTTATCCTAAAAGCCTTAAACTGGAGAAAAAAATATACCTTCATTACAAAAGGTTTCCTAAAAATCAATATCCATACATATATCAAGGTTTTAGATACGATTTGAGACACTTTTATCCTGACGCTGTTGTAAAAGGAGATAAATATATATACGCTACTGGGCTTTTATCAAATGCAATAGCAAGAATAGATGAAAACGATAAAATAAAATATTTAAACGTAGGTGCTTATCCATACGATATAGCACTATCTCCAAAATATATATTTGTTAGCCTTTGGGGAGACAATGCCATAGCTGTAATAGATAGAAATACATTTCAATTTATCAAAAAAATATACGTAGGTAAAAAGCTTAGCAAATATAGTGAATCTGCCGGCGTTCATCCTACAAACCTATATTATAAAAACGATAAACTATATGTAAGCTTGGCAAATAGCGGTAAAATAGCAATAATAGATACCAAAAACTTCAAGGTTTTGGGCTTTTTAAAAGATAAACTTTTTAAAGATCAAGAACCAGGTTCTTATCCAAACGCTTTGTTTGAAAAAGATGGTAAGCTTTTTGTATCAAGCGCTGGCACAAACTCTATAAATATTTTTGATATTAAAAGCAAAAAACTAATAGGTGCCATACCAACAGGATGGTACCCAAGCGCTATGAAAGTAGGAGATAACAATATCTACGTTGTCTCAGCAAAAGGTCTTGGCTCTTTTCCAAACACAAAATATCAATGGATAGGTATTTTGATGCCTGGTATATTGCAAAAAATCTCTTTAGAAAACATAGATAAAAACATTAAAAACTATACAAAAGATCTGTTTACATATGATAAGTTTGACGATATCAAAAAACAAGATAAACTAGTTAAATTTTTAAGAAAGCATATAAAGTATGTGGTTTTTATACTAAGAGAAAACAAAACCTTTGACGAGGATCTTGGTACTTACAAAAGAGCTGGCAAATGGGCAGATCCAAATTTAGCTTTATACACTAAAAAAGAGCTTCCAAATCTCTTTAATTTTGCAGATCACTACGTTTTGATGGCAAACTTTTATGCGGACGGCGAAGTAACAGCCCAAGGACACCAATGGACTACTGGGGCAAGTGTATCTGATTTTGTAGAAAGAACATGGCAAGAGTATTACTCTGGAAGGGGTTTAGCTGAAAATCCAGGCTGGACACAAGCCCTTACCTTTGGCTACGCTACTGGTTGGGGTGGTATGCCAAATGGTGTAGACAATCCTTTTGCTATATACGAAGATTTAGATAAGCTTGGAAAATGGTCAAATCCTTGGATATCTTACCCTTACAAACTTTATCTATTTAACAACCTATTGGCTCATCATGTAAGTTTTGAAGATTTTGGAGAGTTTGTATCAAGAAATAGATGGGGTGATATACCAAAAGCTATGAAGCCACATATAGCCTACTCGTTCCCTGGGTGGAACCGCTTTATCTTAGACACGTTTAGAGCTGACGCTGCAATAAAATGGTTTAAAACCCACAAGATGCCAAAATTTTCCTACATATGGCTTCCAGATGATCACACTGCTGGGCTTCATCCATGCTATTACACACCCCAGTATTACGTAACTAACAACGACTATGCTACCGCAAAAATTGTAGAATATCTATCTCATACGCCTTACTGGAAGCATATGGCAATATTTATCACCGAAGACGATGCCCAATCTGGAGCAGATCACATAGACGCTCATAGAACTTTTGCAGTGATCTTAAGCCCATGGGTAAAATCAGGCTATATATCCACAAAGCATTACTCTCAAATAAACATAATAAAAACAATAGAAAAAATACTTGGAATACCACCTATGTCTATCTTTGACCAAACTACACCAGTTATATCTGGCATATGGACAGATAAACCAAACTTTAGCCCTATAAAAGCCATAAAACCAGATGTAAAGGTGGCTTTCAATCCAGGATACTGCAACAACTATACGCTATTAAGACGAGAAGCTGGCGCTATAGGACATTACGTAAACAAAAAATGGTTAGAAAAACATATGAAAAAGGATTCCAAAGATAGCTCTTATATTCCATCTTCTAAAAATCTATATACACCAACATCTTTGTTAAAAGTGTCCGGTTTTGAGCAGTTTAAACAATCAGCCATTGCTACTAAAGGCTATCCTGGGTATAAAAAGATGCTTAGGTATATAAAAACCCTTGCCAAAGAACAAAATAAAAGTATCTGGGCTTTTATAAGCAACTGATATATATCATAGTAAAAATCAAAAAAATTAACTGAATCTTAACAAAAAACCTTTAAGATGTTAGATATGAAAGGTGTAGAGATAGTGAGCGCAAGAAACGGCAGGGTTAGGTTAAGAACAAGCTTTCTATATCAAAAAGAAGTGTGCAAAATTCTTGAGAACAATTTGAAAAACGCTTGTGTGGTCAGTAATCAAAACACCAACAGCATCACGATAACCTGTAAAAGCGATTACTTCCATCAAAGCGATATAAAAAGCGCTATAACATCTTTGTTAAAAGAAAAAGGATTTAATGTAAAAGAAAGGGGCAACGACATAAACGTTTTATTTGCCTTCCAGTTGATGTTAAATGTAGGAGGGGGACTGGAGGGCATTGCTTTTAATGTAGCAAAAGATGTTGTTTTAGATAAAGTTGGACTTGGAGCTATTTCATATTTCGTATGAAGATACAAGATATCTCATTTTCTAACCATAGGATAAGAATTAAAGGCGATATCGTTTACAACGAGGCTTTTGTAAAGATGCTTAAAGAGCTTTTTGGCGAAGATAACGTATTTTTAAACTACAAAACCAAAAGCATTAAGGTAGAATCCGAGGAGATACTTCCCCAGGATGAACTTCAAGAGTATTTGAAAAATCAAGAGATAATACCCCTTGGTGAGACTGTTTGCATTACAGACATACACCCTTTTATATCAAGGACTATAAAATCAGATGTCACGAAGCTTTTTTTATACACTATTGATTATGGTTTTAGGATAGGAGCCATAAGGTTTATATGGGTAAATATAATTTTTAATAGGATCATAACAAATTTCTTATAGGAGGTTATATATGTTTGAGAATCTAATTGGTTGTTTTTCCAGGAGATACTTCACCTGGGGTCTTGGCACCGTTGGCGTGTTTTATGTACTTGGTAAGGCTTTGGAAGAGTTTAAGCCTGTGCTTGTGGGTATTACCAAAGAAAGCATAAGCTTTGGTCAGTGGTTAAACGCTTCAATAGAAGCCAAAAAAGAGGTTATGGAAGATATAGCCCACGAGGCAAAATCAGAACTCAAAAAAGAGATAGAGCTAAAGATTACGCTTCTTCAAAAACAACAAGAGCTTTTAGAAAAGCTAAAATCATCTTTATAAGGAGGAATAAATATGTGGTCAAAGCTTGGTGATATGGTTTGCAGCAAATATACATCTTTTGGTCTTGGCATGTTTGCAGGGGTATTTGGCTTTTATATGATACATAAAATATCAGAACATCAAGAGCTTATGAGAGTTCAAGAAGAGATAAACGAGCTCATGAATAGGCTAAACCAAAAAACATTACAGACATCTGAACAACAATCATGAAAACACTTGATGTAAAGCATAAAACTTACGGTAGAATAAGGGTAAGTTCCTTTTATTTGAAATATTTGGATGTTCCGAAAGACGCTGTGGAATCTTTCATAAAATCTCAAGATGGGATCATAGATGCAAAGCTAAACAAAGCTACTGGTAGTCTATCGATATCTTACGATCCTAACAAGATATATATAGAAGAGTTTTTGGAGCTTATAAACAACACGCCTATAGATGTAATACTTAGTATCTTAAAAGCCTATAAACCAGATAAAAAACCAAAAGAGGAAGAAACTCCTTCTAAGTTTAGAATGGTGGCGGGGGGATTGGGAGGAATTTTATCTTTAATGCCTGTTTTTGGGTTAAGTCCGGTGGCAAAAGGCATAGCCATAGTAGCGTCCATACCTTCTTTTAAAAGTGCTTTTAGAAAGCTTTTAAAAGGCAAGCTATCCTATCAGCTTCTGGACTCTTTGGCCCTTGGAATCACTATCCAAAGAAATATGCTTTTATCGGCCAGTGTTATGAATCTCTTCATAGGATTAGGAGATTATCTTGAGGATAAATTAAATCAAAAAGCCAGAGCCTCTATAGAAGATTTACTAAATGTAGATGGAGAAACTGCTTATATAGAAAAAGACGGGACAAAGATAGAGCTTCCAGTAAGCGAGATATCCACCGGTGATGTTGTAGTGGTTTATCCAGGAGGCAGGATACCGGTAGATGGTATAGTGCATGAGGGTAAAGCTGTAGTGAATGAATCTGTGCTAACAGGTGAAGACAAACCAGTGCTAAAAGAAATAAACTCAAAAGTATACGCTGGTACAAATGTAGTGGACGGAAAAATCTATATAAAAGTAGAACAAAAAGGCACTGATACCGTCATATCAAAAATCGCCCATATGGTAGAGTCCTATATGGATCAAAAACCAGCCATCTACGACAGGTTCAACAAATTAGCAGATGCTACGGTTCCACCTATATTGGCAGTGGGCGCTTTAAGCCAACTTATCACCAACAACCTTACAAAAACCTCCAGTATACTTACTATAGATTACAACACAAACTTAAGAGTATCTATACCTATAGCTGTAGCTTCTTCCATATCAAAAGCCTCTACCCATGGTATCCTCATAAAAGGAGGGAGATCCTTAGAGGCTATGTCTAAGATTCAGTATATAGTTATGGATAAAACCGGCACTATTACAAAAGGAGAGCCCGTTATCACAGATTTAATACCTTTAGAAGATAGTCTAAACCAAGAAGAGCTTCTTAGGATAGCTGCTTCATTGGAACAAAGACTAAAGCACCCAATAGCTGAGGCTATACTTAATTTGGCAAAAGAGAAAAACTCAGAGCTTTACGAAAGAGAAGATTCTGATTATGATATAGGACTTGGTATATCTGCAAAGCTATCACAGGGGCAAGATTCTATGCACGAGTATAAGTTTGGGTCCTCTCGTTATATGGCAAATCACAAGATATCTATAACAAAGCACGTAAAAGATATAACAAGACAAAAGCACGATGAGGGTAAAACGGTTTTATACCTTGCCAAAGATAAGAAAATCATAGGTCTTATAGCTTTTAAAGATATGATAAGGGAAGAAGCTAAAGACGTGGTGAGAAAATTAAAAGATATCGGCATAAAACTCATGATGCTTACCGGAGACAACGAAGAAGTGGCTCAAGCTATAGCTAAAGACGTAGGCATAGAAGAGTTCAGAGCAAGAGTATCTCCAGAAGAAAAGGCCAAATACGTTGAAAAGCTCAAGAAAGAAGGATACAAGGTAGCTATGGTGGGAGATGGTGTTAACGACTCTGTGGCATTATCGGCAGCGGATCTTGGTATTGCTATGGGAGACGGCTCTCAAGTAGCCATAGACGTGGCGGATGTGGTGCTTGTGAAAGAAGATTTAAATCTCATATACAAAGCTATAAAACTATCAAAAGACACTATGAGGGTAGTGGACAACAACATAAAGTTTAACTTTACCATAAATACCCTTGGTATGGCTATGGCTATTTTAGGTAGCGGAAACCCAGCTTTCTCAGTAATGATAAATAACGGTTCTACGATACTTTCAGCTTTGTATTCTACTACACCGGATATAGAAAATGGATGAAAAAAATCTCGGGAGAGGGCTTTATTTTGTCTTTACTATAACGTTTTTAGATTTTCTTTTGGAAGTTTATTATGGTTATGCTTTTAACAGCTTAGCGCTTCTTTCTGATGCAGTTTATATGTTTATGGATTTATCGGGGCAGGCTTTGGCGATTTTTGCTATGTATTTATCTAAAAAGCCTCCGAATCCCAAAAGAACCTTTGGATACTACAGGGTTGAGATACTATCGGCTTTATTTAACGGCATAACTGCGGGATTTTTCCTAATAATGATATTTCTACACGCCTTCAAAAGGCTTTTGCATCCTGAATATGTAAACGCTGGAGGTGTCTTCTGGATATCTATACTTGGTCTTATAGTAAATATAGTTGGTATAGTTATACTTTATTTTGGCTCAAGACACAGTCTTAATATAGCCGGTGCTTTTTTAAGGGTATTGATGGATGGGCTTAGTTCTGTGGGTGTTATAGCATCGTCTGTTTTAATAGAGCTTACTGGAAATTACATATTTGACCCAATAATGAGTATATTGGTAGGTCTTAGTGTTATATATCCTATCTACAAAGTAGTGGTTAAATCTATAGATATTCTTATGGAATCTTCCCCAGAGTATGTAAATTTAGAAGAGCTGGAAAACTTTATCAAACAGCATTTCCCAGAGATTATGATTAAATCTATACACGTCTGGAGTCTTGTACCTGGTAAAAATATAATGTACGCAAGGCTAAGAGAACAAGACTTAGAAACTATTGAGAATACTCCTTTAAAAGAGATAAGGGAAGAGATAAGAAACATGAAAAAAGAGCTTAAAGAGAAGTTTAATTTTGATAGAGTGATAATAGAGCTTTATTAAAGCTTTTAGGGAGGTTTTTTATGATAGGAGTTTTGTCTAAAAAGACTTACGGGCTTCGTTTAAAGACCTTTAGGCAAAAGGTAAGCTTTAAGATTGAAACAAACCATTTCACAGTCAAAACCGCTCAAGACCACAAAGAGCTAATGAAGGTTTTAGAGCTAAGACACAACGTATTTTACAAAGAACTTTTAAACAAAAATAGATTTATAAAGCTTGACATAGATAAGTTTGATTTTATAGCAGATCACATCATTATAATAGACAACAAAACCCAAGACGTTGTGGGTACTTACAGGGTTATAGCCTCTAATTTTAGCGATAAGTTTTATTCTGAAACAGAGTTTGATATTTCAAGTATTAAGCTTTTAAAAGCCACAAAATTAGAAATAGGAAGAGCAAGCGTCCATAAAGACTACAGAAACGGTGCTACAATCGCTCTTCTTTGGAAAGGCATAGCTTACTACGCTAAATTGGTGGGTGCTAAGTATGTGTTTGGATGTTCAAGTGTCCAAACGGAAAATATGTTTGAGATAGTGCTTGCCTACAAATACTTAAAACAGTTTGAAAACAAAATGGTGTTTCCGTTGCCAGATTTTCGCATAAAAAACTTTGAAAACTATGTAAAGACCGCTGATGCTGTAAATATGGATATAAACAGCTTAAAAACGTTTGTACCTTCTCTTATTCAAAGCTATTTGAAAGCTGGTGCTGTTATATGCGGTGAACCTGCTTTTGATAGGCATTTTAAGTGTGCTGATTTTATTACTCTACTTGATGCTGATAGTCTCAATATTTCTTTCAACAGAAGATTCAAATCATAGATTAAACACAAAAATAGCTTTAGACTACATCTTGTGGAGGTTTAACAATGAATATATTTTTAGATATCTTTAGCTTTATTTTGTTTTTTGGTATACTAACCATCATCTCTCCCCTTCTAGGAAAATATATGGCAAATATATATGAAGGTCGTTTGTATCCATCTTTAAAACCTATAAGATATGTAGAAAAAACTATCTATAAAATACTTGGCATTGACGAATCCAAAGAGATGAACTGGAAAGAGTATCTTTATACTTTGTTATCCTTTAATTTTTTGGGATTTTTGGTGCTTTTCTTAACGCTTTTATTTCAAAAATACCTTCCACTAAATCAATACCACATACCAAACATGAGCTGGGATTTGGCTTTTAATACAGCCATAAGTTTTGTTACAAACACAAATTGGCAAGCTTATGCTGGAGAGACTCAAGCTACGTATTTTTCTCAAATTACAGGACTTGCACTTCAAAACTTTTTATCAGCTGCAAGCGGTATCGTGGTGGCTTTGGTGCTAATAAGGGCTTTTGCCAGGAAAAACACCGTATACCTTGGAAACTTCTATGTGGATTTTACGAGAACGATATTGTATGTGCTTTTACCAATAGCTTTTTTTAGTGCTTTGTTTTTGGTATCTCAAGGGGTTATACAAAATTTCTCTCATTATAAAACAATAGAACTTTTAGAGGCTTTTAACAACGGTAAAAATATAATTAGCACACAAACGCTTCCCATGGGTCCAGTGGCTTCTCAAGAAGCTATAAAACTTTTAGGAACCAACGGCGGTGGTTTTTTCAATGCAAACTCCGCCCATCCTTTTGAAAACCCAACTCCACTATCAAACGTTTTTGAGGCTTTTCTTATAATCCTAATACCGGCGTCTTTGATATTTACCTTTGGTTATATGACAAAAGATAAAAGACAAGGATGGTTTTTATACAGCGTAATGCTTTTTGTGTTGATGCTTTTTATGGGTATTCAGTATTATTTTGAATGGTTTGGCAACCCCATAGTAAAAAAGCTTGGTATAGAAGGTCCATACCTTATAGGAAAAGAGTTGAGGTTTGGTATGGGTGGAACAGTGTTGTTTTCAAGTATTACCACCGCTATTTCTTGCGGTGCTGTAAACTCTATGTTTGATTCATTCACACCTTTAGGTGGATTGGTGCCGATGTCTTTGATTTCTCTTGGTGAGATTATATTTGGCGGGGTGGGATCTGGGCTTTACGGGATGATATCTATGGTAATAATAGCTGTTTTTGTAGCAGGGCTCATGATAGGAAGGACCCCTGAATATTTAAACAAAAAAATAGAATCAAGAGAAATGTGGTCTTCTGTTGTTATAATGTTAACATCTGGGATAACAGCTTTATTGCTTACCACATTAGCTCTTTATACAAAATGGGGCTTATCTTCTATATCAAACCCAGGACCTCATGGGTTAAGCGAGGTTTTATACGCTTATATATCAACTTCTAACAACAACGGGAGCGCTTTTGCTGGTTTAAATGCAAATACCGTATTTTACAACATCACCACAGGTTTAGCAATGTTGATAGGCAGGTTTATCCCTATTATAGCTGTATTTTACATGGCTTCATCTTTATCCCTTAAAAAACATGTACCACCAAGCCCTGGCACACTTCCAACGCATACTTTGGTTTTTGGTGTATGGCTTGTATTTATCATAGTAGTAGTGGGTGCTTTGACATTTTTACCGGCTTTTTCTTTGGGTCCTATACTTGAACATATGCTCATGTTGGAAGGAGTTACTCTATGAAAAAGAAAGAGCTAAGCATCTTTGACAAAGATATACTAAAAGAAGCATCTACAAACTCCATCAAGAAACTAAACCCTGTTGAGCTTTTAAGAAATCCCGTGATGCTTTTGGTAGAAATAGGAAGTATCATCACCACATTTGATTTTTTCTACGACTTAGCCACAAATAACAATTACGCTTGGTTTAGTGGTAATGTAAGCTTATGGCTTTGGCTTACGGTGTTATTTTCTAATTTTGCAGAGTCTATAGCAGAATCTCGGGGCAAAGCAAGGGCAAAATCTCTTAGAGAGGCAAAATCAAATCTTTTTGCTAAAAAGCTAAAAAACAAGAACGATAAAACCTACGAAAAAATCCCAGCCTCTTCACTTCAAAAAGGTGATTTATTTTTATTAGAAAAAGATGATATCATACCCATAGATGGAGAGCTGATAGAAGGTGTTTTGTTGGTAAACGAGTCTGCAGTCACAGGAGAATCAGCTCCAGTTATAAGAGAGTCTGGTACAGACAAATCTTCTGTTACAGCAGGAACTAAAGTGGTTTCTGGTAGCGCTGTGGCTGTTGCAAGCGTAAATCCTGGAGAAACTTTTATAGACAAGATGATATCTTTGGTAGAAGGGGCCAAAAGAAGGAAAACTCCAAACGAAATTGCCCTTGAGATACTCATTATATCTCTTACCGTAGTATTTTTGGTGGTAGTTATAAACTTTAGAGCCCTTTCTTACTATAGTGTATATTCTACCAACAAGGGTTCTGTAGTATCTTTGGTGGTGCTTGTGGCTTTGTTTGTATGCTTAGCCCCAACCACGATAGCAGCTCTTTTGCCGGCCATAGGTATAGCTGGTATGGATAGATTATTTAAGAAAAACATAATAGCTTTATCTGGTAGAGCCATAGAAGCTGCTGGAGATGCAAACGTTTTGTTTTTAGATAAGACAGGTACCATAACATACGGCGATAGACAAGCTTACAAACTCATACCAGTAGAAGGTGTTTCTGAAGAAGAGTTAGCTATGGTAGCTCATATAGGTTCTATAGGAGACACTACTGCTGAAGGTAAAAGTATCTATGCTTTTACAAAAGAAAAATACAACTTATCAATAGATTTAAAAGATTACAAAGTTATAGAGTTTGATGCATCAACAAGAATAAGTGGTGTGGATACAAACAATGAACACTATAGAAAAGGCTCCTCAGATGCAATAGAAAAATATGTATTAAGTCTTGGTGGTAATATACCAAAAAACTTAGATAAAATAGTTGAGGAAGTAGCCAAAGAAGGTGGTACTCCGTTGGTGGTGGCTAAAGATAACAGGATATACGGCGTAGTTTATTTAAAAGATATTATAAAACCTGGTATAAAAGAGAAGTTTAGAGAACTAAGAAGGGCTGGTATAAAAACTGTCATGATAACAGGAGATAACCCTCTTACGGCGGCTACCATAGCAGCAGAAGCTGGAGTGGATGATTTTTTAGCCCAAGCGAAACCAGAGGATAAGTTAAGGCTTATAAAAAAGTACCAAGAAGAAGGGTATATGGTAGCTATGACAGGAGATGGCACCAACGATGCACCTGCTTTGGCCCAAGCAGATGTGGCTGTGGCTATGAACTCTGGTACCCAAGCCGCTAAAGATGCCGCCAATATAATAGATCTTGACAACGATCCATCAAAGCTCATAGAGGTTGTAGAAGTTGGAAAAGAAATACTTATTACAAGAGGAGCTATTACTACATTTAGTATAGCAAACGATATATCGAAATATTTTGTAATAGTACCAGCGGCTGTTAGTAAAAGCTATCCAGAGCTAAATATACTAAACATACTACATCTTGCAAATCCCTATATAGCTATATTATCAGCGGTGATATTTAATGCTATCGTAATACCGATGCTTATACCTTTGGCTTTAAAAGGTGTAAAGTATAGGCCTATGGATGCCCAAACGCTTCTTGTTAGAAATCTAAGTATATACGGTATAGGTGGTATACTGTTTCCATTTTTTGGGATTTGGATTGTATACTGGATTTGTGAAATATTTTGGAGAGTACTATGAATGTTAAAAGCCTAAAAAACGTATTTTTGCTTTTTGTAATATGTTTTGTCTTGCTTGGAATTTTATATCCTTCGGCAGTTACAGGTTTAGCTCAAATACTTTTCCCATATCAAGCTAACGGTAGCCTATACAAGCTAAATGGGAAAATAGTAGCATCCAAACTCATATGTCAACCGATATCTGATCCTGGGCTTTTTTGGCCAAGGCCCTCCTCCACAGCTTCATACCCTTGTAACCCTCTTAGTTCTGGAGGCTCAAATATAGGTCCCACCAACAAAGCTTTGGTAGAAAACATAAAATCAAGAATAGAAGTATTAAACTCTTACGGATTAAAAGCTCCTTTCCCATCAGATATGCTTATGGGCTCTGGAAGTGGCTTAGAGCCCTATATATCGCTTGATAATGCTATTATGCAAGCAAAAAGAGTTTCAAAGTATGCCAATATACCTTATGAAAAGCTTCTAAAACTTATATATAAAAACTTAGACAACAGAACCTTTGGTATATTTGGAGAAAAAAGAGTAAACGTCGTCAAGCTTAATATGGAGCTTTTAAGATGGAAGAAGAAAGACCAATTCCAGAAAGTCTATTAGAAATAGCAGAAGAAAAACAAAAGCGTGGTAAACTCACCATATACCTTGGTGCAATGCCAGGGGTAGGTAAAACCTATGCCATGCTAAGCGATGCACATATCAAAAAACAAGAAGGTATAGATATAAAAGTAGGATTTGTAGAAACACATGGAAGAAAAGAAACAGAAAAACTTCTCGAAGGTTTAGATATAATACCTCCTTTAGAAATAGATTACAACGGTATAAAGTTAAAAGAGCTAAACTTAGACCAAATACTAAGAATAAAACCGCAAATTTGTATAATAGATGAGCTCCCACACTCAAACCCGCCTATGTTTAGAAATAAAAAACGATATCAAGATATAGAGGAAGTTTTAAACGCTGGCATAGACGTATGGACGGCTATGAATGTACAACATATGGAAAGTATAAGCGATATAGTTTATCAAATAACTGGTGTAAGGGTAAGAGAAACTGTGCCAGATGAGTTTGTCAAAAACGCTGATGAGATAAAACTTATTGATTTACCGCCAGAAGAACTTATCCAAAGGCTAAAAGAAGGCAAAGTCTACGTGCCAGATTTAGCTCAAGAAGCCATAAAAAGATATTTTAGATCAGGAAATATAATGGCTTTAAGAGAGCTATCTATGAGGATAGCCGCCGATAAATTAGATAAAAAGCTAAACACATACATGAAAGAGCAAGCAATCGCTGGTCCTTGGGCCATAAAAGAAAGAATAGTAGTAGGTATATACGCTAGTCCTTTCGCTGAGCATTTGGTAAGAGCGACTTACAGAGTTGCCAACGAGATAGATGCCGATTGGATAGCTATTTACGTTGAAACAGAAAAACATGCTTACCTTACAGACAAAGAATTGGATTGGCTACAAAAAGCCTTAGAACTTGCAAAAAGCTTAGGTGCTGAAATTGTATGGATAAAAGATGACGACGTACCAAACGCTATTATAAGATATATAAAAAGCCACAATATAAACAAGATAATTATGGGTAAACCTAAAAAATTTCCTATTTTTAGAGGCTCTATATTTAGAAAAATAGCCCAAAATACAAAGTATGTTGATATATTTATATTGGACCCACCAATAGCAGAGGCAGAACTTTTTAACACTTCAAAAAAACGTATAAGCCTTCCAAAGTTATACCTTCCAAAAATTTACAACATCTTTATAGGTTTATTTCTTGTATTTCTTGCCACATTTATAGGGCTTCAGTTTAGAAATTTTTTAAACCAACTAAACCTTGTATTTTTATTTTTGTCGGCGCTTAGTTTAGCAGCCTTAATGCTTGATACATCCTCCACTTTCTTCGCCACATTGGTCAGCATCTTCGTATTTGATTATTTTTTCGTGCCACCTTACTATAGCTTTGCTATTTCTGATATAAATTATTTTCTATCCTATACGGTTTTTGCACTGATGATAGTTTTTATAAACCTTCTATCTATAAGATTAAAAAGAAACTTAAAACAGCTACAGAAAAGTGAAGAAAAAAGCAATGTTCTTTTTGAGCTTAGCAGAAAACTGCTTAGGATAAACTCAAAAGAAGAATGTATATCTATTACCATAAGATACGTGAAGATGTTCGTAGAAGATATGGCGATATTTTTAAAAGCCAAAGATAGCATACATATGGAAGCTTTAACAAAGAATATAGACATAAACGACCGGGTTAAAACAATAGTCCAATGGTGTATAAAAAATAAAAAACCAGCTGGGGTTTCTACCCAAACGTTTTCCGAAGATCCTTATTTTTACATACCGCTCATTTATAAAGATGATGTATACGGCGTAATGATTTTTGATATGTCTAAAAGCAAAGAAACAAATTATGAAACCATATCTATCTTAGAAACCATAGCAGACTTATTTACCGCCAGTATAGTAAAATATGTGTAAAAAATTTACTGCTCTTATAAAAACTTATATATTTTTACAATATATATCATAATAATATTGTAAATAAATGTTATCATAGATGTATTGATTTATATCTTAAGGAGGCTGAATTTATGGATACGTTGATCTTAAACGTGGATCTGGGCAGGAAGTATAAGCAAGTATGCCAAAATTCAAATGTGCTTTCAAATGTTAAAGTGTTAAAGAGGGATGATGTTACAAGGGCAGATTTTGACTTAGAAAGGATATTTAGGGCTGTGGAAAAGGCTTTTGATGCTGTACTGGAATTTAAAGGAATAGAAAACGCTTATATAAAGGATATTGTGAATGAAGTAATTTCGATTATCTTAAGAAAGCTTGAAAATCAATCTAGTTATGTTATATCTGTGGAAGAGATCCAAGATATAGTGGAAGATGGTTTTAAAATAAAGCTCGATACAAATGGTACAAAACCCTTGGTGATAAAGGACGTGTGCGAGTTTGTGGATTGTGTTGCCCTAGATGTGAAAACGATAAACTATAAGCTATGCAATAGCAACGATGGTTTTTTTAAACTAATAGATACGTTGTGCTATCTATCAAGAATAGACAAACCATTTTTGTTGAGGACTACTCTTTATCCTCCTTTTGTGGGAGAATATTTTATAAGGTATATGCTTGATGTTTTTAAAAACCTTGACATAAAAAATATAGATTGGTTTTTTAACGCTTTTGATAACAAAAATGTTTTAGAAGAAAAAGCCAAAGTCCATACATCCACCACAAGCGAATATATCCAAAATTTGCTAAAAGATATAGAGATACCGCAAGATATACATATTCACTTTTAATTTTTATAAAAGCCCCAAAAAGGGGCTTTTGGTATAGTTATACTGGTCTTGCGTTAAAACCATCATCTGGTGGGTTTTGATCGTTTGGTGGTGGGGTTTGACCAGAAGAGTATAAGGTGGTGGCTATCTTGTTGGAGATGTTTGTTATGCTGTTGTAAGCGTCTTCTATGGTATTTTTATCGGCAGAGCTTAGGGCTTGTTTGCCTTTTGATATCTCTGTTTCAGCTTCTTGGACAAGGTCTTGAGGTATCTTGTCTTTTTGCTCGTTTATAAGCTTTTCAAGGGTATAAATGAGAGAATCAAGCCTGTTTCTTGCTTCTATAAGCTCTTTGTTCTTCATGTCTTCGTCTGCGTGCATTTGTGCTTCTTGTACCATCTTTTCTATATCTTCTTTGGATAGCCCACCGGCGGCTTGGATTTTTATAGATTGTTCTTTGCCTGTGGCTTTGTCTTTAGCAGTCACATGAAGTATACCATCAACGTCTATATCAAAACACACTTCTATTTGAGGTACGCCTCTTGGTGCTGGTGGTATACCTGTTAGAGTAAATCTTCCAAGGGATTTGTTGTCTTTGGCCATTGGTCTTTCACCTTGTAGTACCTGGATTTCTACCTCTACTTGGTTGTCTGAGGCTGTGGTAAACACTTCACATTTTTTGTAGGGTATTGGCGTGTTTCTTGGTATGAGGGTTGTCATTACGCCGCCGTAGGTTTCAAGACCCAAAGAAAGGGGTGTTACATCCACCAAGAGTATATCCTTTACTTCACCAGTTATAACACCAGCTTGTATAGCAGCACCCACTGCCACCACTTCATCTGGGTTTACACCTTTGTGAGGTTCTTTGCCAAAAAATTCTTTTATCTTTTGTTGAACTAGAGGTATACGGGTAGAACCACCTACCAATACCACTTCGCTTATATCTCTTGGGGTTAGTCTTGCATCTTCTAAGGCTCTTTTTACTATCTCCATAGTTCTATCTATGAGATCCTTTATCATCTCTTCTAATCTCGCTCTGGTGAGTTTTTTCTGTAGGTGCATAGGTTGTTTAGTATCTGGGTCTATGGTGATAAACGGCAAATTTATCTCTGTTTCCATCTTGAAAGAAAGCTCTTTTTTAGCTTGTTCTGAAGCTTCTTTTAGACGTTGGAGTGCTGTTTTATCGTTTTTAAGATCGATGTTGGTTTCTTTTTTAAACTCAGAGATAAGCCATTCCATTATGCGCTCATCTATGTTTGCACCTCCCAAATGTGTATCGCCGTTTGTGGCTTTTACCTCTATAACACCGTCTCCACCTTCTAGTATAGATACGTCAAAAGTACCACCACCAAAGTCATATACTAAGATTTTTACATCTGCTTGTTTATCAAGTCCGTAGGCCAGAGCTGCCGCTGTTGGTTCATTTAGTATCCTTTGGACTTCTAAGCCTGCTATGGCTCCGGCGTCTTTTGTAGCTTGACGTTGGCGTTCGTTAAAATAAGCTGGTACTGTTATAACGGCTTTTGTGATCTTTTCACCAAGGTAGGACTCGGCTGCCTCTTTTAATTTTTTGAGCACTTGAGCCCCTATTTCTTCGGGTCTTACCTTTCTTCCAATGTTTGGTATCTCAAAAGCTGCATCTTGTTTATCATCTGGAACTACTTTGTAAGATACCCTTTTGGCTTCTTCCGTTACCTCTTCGTATTTTCTACCTATAAATCTTTTAGACTCATAGATTGTGTTTTCTGGGTCTAATACGGCTCTTCTTTTGGCTGGATCACCTACCAAAACTTCCTTTTCTTTGGTGTATGAGACTATTGAAGGGGTTAACCTTGCTCCTTCTTGATTTGCTATAACTACAGACTCACCGCCTATCATTACCGCCACCACAGAGTTTGTAGTTCCAAGGTCTATACCCAATACCTTTTCTGCCATACGTTTTTACCTCCTACTTTAATATATTAATATAATAAAACTTAAGTATAATTTTGTCAAGTTTTTTTAGTGTATTTATAATATTATATGTATTATAAAAGCTTTAAAACGTTATAATTTTTTTCTACAGCTTTTAATATCTTAATGGTATAAAATAGAAATATGGAACAGGTTGCCGATGAAACATAAAACATTTTTAGGGCTTGTAGTTTTATTCGTCTTGTTTTGGATTTTTTGTATAGGCATAGGTCTTTTTTCTTATGTGTCCGTTTCTTTGCCGTTTTTGTTTAAAGGTTATTATGAGGAGCTAAGACTTTTTGTTGGTACTTGGATTGGTATCGGGCTTGCTGGGCTTATCTTACTTTATTTTATATTTAAAAACCTTAAACAAAAAGAAGAATTAGAAAAAGATAAACACTTTTATGAAAATCTTTTCGAAAACTATCAGTTTCCTTTGATTGTGATAGATAAAGAAGGTAATATTGTAAGCGCAAATGACCCAGCTTCAAGACTATACGGATATACCAAGGAAGAGTTTTCAAATATGCAGCTTTATGAGCTTGAGAACATTCCCAAAGAAGAGTCTCTTAGGCTTATATCAAACATATTCCAAGGTCTTATAAACAGTTTTGAGTCAATACATGTAACAAAAGACAAAAGAAATGTCAATGTTGAAATTTATACGAACAAAACAACGCTTGAGGGGCAAGATTATTGTCTACTTACTATGATAGATATCTCTGAAAAGGTTATTTTAGCAAGGATTTTTGACATGTTAAGAGAGATAAATAGGATGATTATAAGCGTTGATTTAGAAAGTGAGCTTTTGAAAAAAACCGTTGATACTATACACATGTTTGACTTTGATTGTGTAGTTTTATTAAAACCAAAAGACCAAGAATTTGAGATCATTTTGAAAAAGGGTATTGTGCCAGAAGCATTTTCTTACTCTTTAGAAAAAAAGCTCATGGTGAGTAAAAGCTCGATGACGGAGAGTGAAGGTTATGTATCAAAAATATCCGTGCCTATTTTTTCAATGCTGGAAGAAGGTATAACTGATGATATTCTTTATATTATAAGCATATACAAAAAAGAGCCTAGGTTTTTTGAAGACTACCGAGTTTTCAGTGTTTTTGAGGAATTTGGGAAAGACCTCTCTTTTGCCCTCAGAAAGATATCTCAAGAACAAAATAGCCTTATTTTAAGAAAAGCCTTAGAGAACTCAAAAGACTGGGTACTTATTGCTGATGAAGATGGTCATGTGCTTTATGCAAATGAAACAGTCTGTAAAATCTCTGGTTATGAATGTAATGAGCTTATGGGCAATCAGCCTAAAATGTTTAAATCTGGTTATCACGATGATACATTCTACAAAAGACTTTGGGATACTATAAAATCTGGTGATATCTTTGAAGGGATTTTTTACAACAAAGCTAAAAACGGTGATATCTTTGTTTTAGAAGCGATGATAATACCGGTAAAGCTCAAAGATGGAACTGTAAGATATATAACTATATCAAAAGATATAACAAAAGAAATAGAGCTTCAAGAGCGTTTAGAACGCTTTAGACTTATAGATGATCTTACAGGCCTTTTAAACATGGCTGGTTTTTCTAAAGCTATAAACGATAGGATTTCTTATCTTAAAAGCTCTAAAACTTCAGACAAAGGAGCTGTTTTGCTTATTGATATATATGGTTTTTCTGAGTTAAACCAGATTCACGGCTTTTCAAATATGGATAAATTGTTGAAAGATTTTGCTAATATGCTAAATAGCGTTTCAAAATCCCAGTTTGGAGACGATGTTGTGCTATCGAGAGTTGGGCCAGATGAGTTTGGTATGTTCGTAGAGTGTTCTCAAGAGGACATCGCTTCTAAAATTAACGATTTTATAAACAAAATAAACGAATTGCTTGCTTCAAAAGAGCTTGGTATTGGCATCTTTATCAACATAGGTGTGTCTTTTTACGATAAGGATGGTGATTCTTTTGAAGTGCTTCGCGAAAAAGCCAACATTGCTTTACAAGAGGCCAAGAAAGAAGGACCGGGCACATACAGGTTTTACAACGAAGATATAAGTTCATCCCTCAAGAAGTACAGAGAGGCTCAAGAGCTTTTAGAAAGAGCTCTGTCAAAGGACTTGTTTAGATTTTTCTATCAGCCTTACTTTGATATAAAAACAAAAAACTTTGTAGGTTTTGAAGCCCTCATAAGAATAATAGATGAAGATGGTAGTGTTATATCCCCTTACAAGTTTATAGATTACCTTGAATCTTCTTCGTATTTTTTAAATAGATTTCAAGAGGTATTTTTAAAGATGGTTGAAAGCGATATGAATACGTTTATTTCAAAAGCTAAATCACATTTTAGCTCTGCTTTCAACATATCTGCTAACAGCTTCAAAGATGATATGTTCATGTCAAAGCTTATAGGTCTTTGTAATAAGTTTGAAGATAAGCTTGTAATAGAGCTTACAGAAAGGATGTTGTTATCAGATTTTGAAAGGACAAAAGAAATCTTGAGAAATATAAGATCAGTTGGTAGTAAAGTCGCTTTGGATGACTTTGGCACTTATTACTCTTCCCTTTCCTATGTTAAAAATGTTGAGCTTGATATTATAAAGATAGATATATCCTTTGTAAAGGATATAGTTTTTGATAAAAAAAGTTTAGCGGTGGTGAAAGTTATAGTTAACCTCGCCAAAGAGCTAAATATAAAAACTGTTGCAGAAGGTGTTGAAAAAGAAGAGCAGTATAACCTTCTTAAAGAGGCAGGTTGTGATATAGCTCAAGGCTATCTTTTTGCGAAACCTATGCCTATGGAAGAGGCTATAAAATATATAACCTAAGTTTTTTGGCTTTTAAGATAATCTAATACAGCTTGAACATGCCCATCTACTTTTACATTTTTCCAAGCTTTTTCTATCTCGCCGTTTTCGTTTATTACAAACGTCGATCTTATAATGCCTTTTGTAACTTTGCCATACATCTTTTTCTCACCATAAGCTCCGTAGGACTCGGCCACCTTCTTATCTGGGTCTGATAAGAGTATGAAGTTTAAACCGTATTTTTCTTTAAACTTTTTATGAGAACCTATACTGTCTGGACTCACTCCTATCACTTCCACACCCATTGCTTTTATAGGGTTAAGATTTTCTTGGAATCCGCAAGCCTCTTTTGTGCATCCGGGGGTATCGTCTTTTGGATAAAAATAAAGCACTATCTTTTTACCTTTAAAATCCCTTAAACAAAACTCTTTTTCATTGCCCTTTTCATCGATACCTTGTAAGCAAAAATCCGGTGCTTTTTCCATAATACCTCCTTTAGTTGTATATTTCTAATATATTGTAATACGTATCTCTTTTTGCCGGTATAAATCCTGCTTTTTTAATATTTTTTATCATATCTTCAACAGCTGGTATCCTCACTTTAAACTCCGTTGAAGATATAACGTTTTCTTCAAGCATCACACTACCAAGATCGTTAGCCCCATAGTGAAGAGCCACGGTACCTATTTGCATGGTTTGAGTTACGTGAGAAGCTTGTATATTCTTAAAGTTGTCTAAAAACAACCTGCTTATAGCCAAAACTTTTAGATAATATACGCTTGAAGCTGGTTCTACATAATCAAGTTCAGTGTTACCCTTTTGAAATGTCCACGGTATAAAAGCTGTAAAACCACCGGTTTTATCTTGCAAATCTCTTATAAGAGAAAGATGGTAGAGTATATCGTCTATAGTTTCTATATGGCCAAACATCATTGTAGCTGTTGTAGTCATTCCAAGCTCGTGAGCGCTTTTGTGCACTTCTATCCATTCTTCTGTGCTGCATTTGCCTTTACTTATAACGATTCTTACGTTTGGAGATAGCACCTCTGCACCACCACCGGGTATAGATTTTAATCCTGCTTCTTTTAATTCTCTTATTACATCTTTTATGCTCATCTTCTCAATCTTGGCAAGGTAAACTATCTCAGGAGCCGATAATGAGTGTATATCTATATCTGGAAATTCTTGATGTATTGAGCTTATAAGATCTTTAAAATAATCAAGACCAAGATCAGGATTTAATCCACCTTGCATAAGAAGTGTAGTTCCGCCTCTTTCTTTTAATTCTCTTACCTTTTTCAATATCTCGTCTTTTGGCAATACGTAAGCTTCTTCGTCTTTTGGTTTTCTATAAAAAGCACAAAACTTACAAGATGCCACACAAGCATTTGAATAATTTACGTTTCTATCTATAACAAATGTTACAATGTTGTCTTTGTGAAACTCTCTTCTTTTTTTATCCGCTAAAAAACCAAGCGTATTTAAATCAAGCTCTTCAAAGAGCTCTTTGGCTGTTTGCTCGTCTATCCTTTTTCCAATATCTAAAACTTTCATATTTTAAATATATTCTCTTATCTTCTTTGTAAAGAAGATTTTTATCAGCTATTATTCATCCAATTTTCATGTAAAACTGCTATATTTTACATATTAAAAGGAGGTTTATATGCTGAGGTATCTAAGTGTTTTGGCGCTTTTAGCAAACGTAAGCTTTGGTATTACACTTAGTGATGAGCTTCAAAATATAGGAAACACAATATCAAACCTTGGAAATGCGTTAAATGGCGGTGGCGCTTATTCAAACACTTATAATAATTACAACCAATGCAACGTACCGCCTGGATGGCAAAAAGGTAGAAAAGTAGGTTTTGTAAACGGTATGCCACCAGGACTTGCTAAAAAGGGGATGGTAGCAAACTGTCAACCAGCCAGCAATCCAATGGGAAACGAAAGATTTGAACACGGACCTCATCCTGAAGCTGGTGGCCCACCTGGTAGAATGCGTTAAATATTTTTATCTCTTACAATAGGGTATCTCCAACCTATCCCGAAAGCTCTTTCGTGAAGTTTAGGCCCTATGGGGGCCTGTTTTCTTTTGTACTCGGCTTTTAAAAGCATATCATAAACTTTTTCTACAATCTCTTTATCAAACTCTGTTATATCTTCTTTGTCTTTGTATTCTTCTATTAAAAGCCATAAAATTTTATCTAATACATCATAAGGTGGTAAAGTATCTTGATCTTTTTGATTGGGTCTTAGTTCCGCAGATGGGGGTTTATTTATTATATTTTTTGGTATTATCTCTTTGTCTTTGTTGATAAAATAAGCTATCTCATAAACCTCTGTTTTGTATAAATCTTTTATAGGCGAGAATCCACCTGCCATATCTCCATATATGGTTGTATAGCCTACTGCTGATTCTGATTTGTTTGAAGTAGATAACACTATTCTATTTTCTTTATTTGATATATAAAAAAGTATGTTTGCCCTGATTCTTGCCTGGAGGTTTTCATCGGCTATATCAAAATTACCATAAGAAAGCGTTTTATCGTATATATTTCTTATATCTTCTATAGGGAAAACACTTAACTCTACACCTAAATTTTCACAAAGGGCTTTTGCGTCTTTATAAGACTCTTCTTTGTTAAACACGGTAGGCATATAAACAGCCTTTACACTCTCTTTTCCAAGGGCTAAAACCGATAGATAAAGCACCAAGGCAGAGTCTATCCCACCAGATAGCCCAAGAACAGCCTTTTTAAATCCTTGCTTTTCAAAAAAATCTTTTATAGAAAGTGTTATCGCTTTTATTAGCTCTTCTTCCTTCGAAAGACTAAGATGTATAGTATTATCATATCTTTGATTTTTTGATATATTAATACTTATATTGGAGTTAATTGGTCTACACACCTCTTGCCATCTTAAATCTGTGCGTCTTTTTGTAAAAACCTCTTTTATATCTAAGCTTACATGTAAAATATCTTCCTCAAAAGCTTTTGCCTTTGCTATTATATCCCCCTTAGGACCGATGACCAGGCTCTCGCCGTTAAACACAAGCTCATCGTTTGCCCCTATTAAGTTTGTATAAACCAAAAAGCATAAGTTATCAGAAGCCCTTGATCTTAAAAAGTTTTCTTTAAAAGCTTGTTTTTTTAAAGCGTATGGAGAGGCATTTATATTTATAAGCACTTCCGCACCTTTTAAA
>Ga0078972_1006593_pt1 | contig 27216 bp, 30 predicted proteins | sample YelNatPaOPGAMG01_FD_67568 | JGI IMG/M metagenome (GOLD analysis project Ga0078972, IMG submission 67568) | Hot spring thermophilic microbial communities from Obsidian Pool, Yellowstone National Park, USA - OP-RAMG-01 (SPADES assembly) (version 2) | ecosystem: Environmental > Aquatic > Thermal...
GTAATACTCAACGTTGCCGTTCCAGTAATATTAGCAACCAAGGAACGCTTGAAGGTGCCATTGCTATTTAGCGCAGTTGATGAACCAGATTCATAAATATAAACCCCATTTATATTAAGTGTAACAGAACCAGCCGTCCTATTTTTAATCGTTACCTCAACCTGATAAGTTTGCCCATTCGTAACACTAATATTCTGTGTCAAAGCCGCAGTATTTCCAGTTGTATGGTCTGCTTCAAGATTTGTTGTGTCATGAGTCCAGCCAGTGCCCCAAGTCCAAGATGTGTCAGGGACAGTAGAAAAGTTGCCATTTAAAACTAATTCACTCCCAAGTGGTGCTGTTGATTGGAGAGATTTAGTTCTAAACACCACATCAGAGCTTGAAGACGGCACAATGTCAAGCTTTGCTGTTGGTGATGCTGTTCCAATGCCAACATTTCCATTTATATTTAAATTTCCAAAGTTAACTATTCCATTTAATTGTTCAATGCTTGCGGTTGTAATATCATAAGCAAAACAGATAGAAGCAAAACAAAAAAACGCAATTACAAAAATACTAATAAATTTTTTCATTTATACCCCCTTTCTGCAAATAACATAGACATCATCAACCTGTCCTGTTGTAATTGTAAAAGTTACATACAATTGTGGTGTAGGGAAAGACCAAATATAACCCGTTGTTGACGCTGAAGATAATGTATAAGTTGTTACGGTTACGTCTTTTGTTGTGTCATCTCCACTTCTTATATGAATATCAGCGGTCATATTAACAGTACCAGATACTTTTATAAACATAATATAATCTTTACAGTTTGTATCGCCAATCATTACATCAGTATTGCCTGTTGTTGTAATAGCAGAACTAACTAAGTCCCATTGTAAGAAATTACCTGCTTTTGTAGGATTTACATTTCCTGCAAATGCCATTGTTGCTAAAAATAGAACAACCATAATACATACGCCCTGAATTATTTTTTTCATCTTCTCCTCCTTTAATTTAAATATTAATCTGCGCCTTTCATTTCTTTCATTCTTTTAATTTTTTCTTTTCTTTCCCCCTCGCCAAACCAATAATAAGCAGGTTTACCCACAAGGGGAATATCTTTAACTGTTTCGTAACCTCTTTGTTTTGCGTTATAACGTTTAATCCCATGTTCGAAATTTTGGTTATAAATTTTATTTAAGTCTCTTGCTACATCATAACTTAGCCCCAAGCTCGGCATCGCCTGATTAGCTATTGACCTGACTAACCCCTCTTTCCTTAATAACCATGTATTATATTTACTCATACCACCCAACTTAAGAATATTATCAACAACCAAATCTGGCAACTCGGTTTTTCTACCTAATATATAATCCTTAGCTTTATCTGTTCCAGCGCCTAAGATTACCAATGAAGAACCCAATTTCATTAATCTTTTAAGCCCCTCTGCTACATTACCTTTTTTAATTTCATTGTATATCTGACTTCTATATACATCAAGTAACTTTATCTGGTATGTTTTTAAAGCATAAAGAGTTTTACCAAAATCTGTAGTCAGATATTTTAATGGTACTTCAAGTTTGCTAATTGGCTGTAAATCGCTTAATTCATTAAACAGTAAAAACATTACATCGTCTGTTTTTTTGCCTGACTTCAAATCATTAATCAAAGATTTAGCATCTAACCCTAATGGCTTAGCTATCTCTTGAATTTTAACAGGATTTTTTTGCGCTAATTTTTGAAAATTAGAAAGCGCTGAATTTATAATTGTTTCCTTGCCTAACCTATCTAATGCATTGAAACCACTGTATTTTAAGCCTTTTTCAAGAACCCATTTAAGCGGAGATTTTGATTCTGTTAACTCATGAGCTATCTCATCAACATATAAATCTTTTGTCGTGATTGCATTACTTATATCTTTACCAGCAAGTTTATTCCCAATTTTACCAATGGTTGATTTAGTTAACCCTTTAATTACGTCAGGTAATCCATATTTTACAGTGCTTAAAGCTAAATCCTGAATCTGAGTTATCGCAGGAATTGGGTTTGTTAATGTCGTGCCATAAGTTAAATCTTTAATAAATGAAGTTGAGGGGCTTGTTTTTTTAGGATTTAAAACCCCTTTCAATATATCTTTCAACTGTTGCTCCTCATCAGGTGTAAAACGTTTCCCTTGCGCTCTTAGTTGTTGAATTAGAGAACCAATACTCTTTTCATCGTTAAAGACACCCATAGTTGCTGATTTATCAGCAAAAGTTTTTCCAAATAAATTGTATTTGGCGATAGCGCTGTTCATAGATTGAACATATTGTTTCATGGATTCATGCAAGGGATAATAATGTTTAGCCATCTCTTTTGAAAGCTCATCATATACTCTTTCTCTTGCAAAAATTGGCTTTGCTAAGTTAATTCTCGCAGGGTCATAACCTTTTAAAATATTGTTTATAATATTTGCCTTTTCATCACTATTGAGCAATCTGCCTGCTTTAACTTGCATATCATCAATACTTCTTTCAATCATATTTTTAACATCTTCGCCTAAGTATTTTTTAAGTCCTTCATAATCTCTAACTCTTGAAGGCAAGTAATTAGCAACTGTGCCAGATTCAAGCCCTGCTTTTTGCGCTCTATAGAACAAAGCATCAATTGTTTTTTTGCTTTGTTTATATTCATCAAGCATTCCCTTCATTTTAAATATATTTTCTAATTCTCCTAAATTTCCATTTCTTGCAAGCATTGTTAAATGTAATTGTTCATTTTCAGGAAGTTTTTGAAACTTCTCATAGAACGGCTTAATTTTATATAAATCGTCATGTGTGCCTTTGATTTCATCCCATACATATCTACGCATTCTGCCTGCCAATTCTGGAGAAATGTTCCTAAGCCTTGTAGAAATAACACCAACAAAATCATCAATTTTACTGGCAATATCTTTTTTCATCTCACCAGATGGTTTTATGAATGCATCTTTATTAGAAGGTTTAAATAATTTTTCCCATATATTTTGTGTACCTAAAGAAGATAATGTTATTTCAGGATTTTGAGGTTGCCTTAAATTAGGTGGTAAAGCTCTTTCTATCCTCATCTTCCTATTAGACATCTGTAAGACATCTGGAGTTATACCTCTTAGTAAATTAGATAACGTTTCATCTTGCATTAAAGGTTGCCTAATTTGCGGTTGCTGCGCTATTTCAGGTATCATTTTTCTATTAGACATACTTAAAGATTCTGGAGTTATCCCTTTTAACAAATTATCAAGCATTTCATCTTGCGTCAAAGGTTGTCTTAAGTTGGGTGGTAACGCCGTTTCTACCTTCATCTTTCTATTAGACATTCGTAAGGCATCTGAGGTTATGCCTTTTAATAAATTATCAAGCATTTCATCTTGCATTAAAGGTTGCCTTAAATTAGGCGGTAAAGCTCTTTCTATATCCATCTTCCTATTAAACATCTGCAAATCATCTGAAGTTATACCTCTTAGTAAATTAGATAATGATTCATCTTCCATTAAAGGTTGTCTTAAATTTGGTGGCAAAGCTGTTTCTGCATTCATTAATCTTGCCTTGGGCAATCCTGATTCACTTGCTTCATTTATAATATTCTGCATTTGTTTTGGGGTTATGCCTAATTTTTCTGCTATTTTTAGACCTTCAGGTGTAGTCATAGATTTAATAACATTACCAACAGGCAAAGCCCATAATGCATTTTCAGCAAGATTTAAAGGTAAATCCATTGAGCGTTCTACATATTCAGGAACGTTCCTCTGCCCAGAAGTCATTCTATATGCTTCCCGCCCAATTTCTCTGGTTGGTTCACTTACCAAGCCCCGAATTGCAGCGCTAATAGGAGAAGATATATAACCTAATGCACCTAATCCGCCCATTAAGATATTAGATATGGAAGGCTGATTTACTGCCTGTTTCATTAAATTAAGATTTCTATTAATTTCTTCTTGATAATATTTAGGTATATTTGCGATATGTTTTAATGGATTAAATATATCTGGAGTTGTTGCTTCTTTAGCAACAGTTGTTTTTTCTTCAGAAGCATTATAGTTTGGCAATACTCTACTTAGAAATTCATCAATAATATTTTTCTCTGGTGTTCGCTCTTGTATTTGCATTTGTTTCAATTTGTTTAATATGCCTGTTTTTTCTTGTGTTCCTTCTTCATTTATCTGAATATCTTTTTTTTTAAGAAAAGGATTATCCTTATTAACTTCATTCTGCTCGAAAGGGATAACACTTTTATAACGGTCAACAACATTTTGTATCGCTCTATCTCTTATGTCCAGCAACTTCATCATTGCTTCATCATCACCTAAATATTTGGCTTGCTCTTTAAGATATTGCTGATTAATATCGGCAATCTCATTATTGTACTTTTCAACAGTTTTTCTATACTCCTCTTGCTTGTTCTTTTGTTCTAAATAATCCTCTCTTTCAGATGGTTTAACAGGCACTTTAATTATATTGCCTTCTTCATCAATCATCTGACCATAACCAAAATCACGATAATTTTTCTTTTTAAGCTGTTTATATTTAATAGCCATTTCAGGGTCTTGCATAAATAAAGACAACATTACATCTTCATCGCTTAGTTGTTTCTTTTCTTCTTTAGGTTGAAACATTTCAGGATATAATTTTTGTAAATCTGCGTTTGTCCAAACATGTCCTGAGCGATTCATTTCTTGCAATTCAGGAGTCCTTTCAGATGCGCCAAAAGCATATGCGGAAGGTTCTCCAGCAAGTAAACTTGATAAGACTTCGGCTGGTTTCTTTTTCTTTTTTGTTTCTGCTAAATCGGCAGCGCTTTGAGCTTTGGCTAAACTCAAGGCAAGATTGGCAATTTCTTTTTTCTTTAAATCATCTTCATCAAGATAATTGCTAAGGTCATCGTAATAATCTTCGAAATAATTACTTATAGCCATAATTTGCCACCACCTCTCATTGACTGTAATAAATCTCTTAAGGCAAAATCACCTCCCATATAACGTTGATAAAGATTTAACATTTCAGGGGTGGGTCTTGTTCTTGCCTGTGGAGGAGTAATCGGTCTTGTATATAAAAGTTGCCCGCTCAATAAATTTGATAAACTTGGTTGCGCATTAACGTTATTTGGTAAGTACATATTTTTATTTAAATAAAATCCTCCAAACATATTAACCCTCCTTTATAACCATCTGTTATAGTTAGAACGCATTGAACGCAATAAATCGCTTAAACTATATCCTCCTTTTAAAAACTGAGAATAATTTTCAATAAAAGTATCAGGGGTATCCATTGGTAAACCCCTTGATTTTTTTACTTTTTGTAAATATTTCCCTGTCGTATAAATATCTGCCAAATCTCCAATACTTTCTTCAGGCGGTCTTTCGCCTGTAGCAAATCTAATATTTTCAGCCGTGCCTTTTAATTTATCCGATAATGATTCACTAAGTTCTTGCATTGCTTCTTCGCTTCTATCTACGCCTGTTGGTCTGAACCAATCCTGAAACCTCATCGTTCTTGCAGTCTCCGTACCAGACCATGAAGGGTCTGCATAAGGGATTCCTGTTGTATGACCATATTTATATATATCAGATAATCTTCTTTTTGCTTGCCTATCTAAATATTTTTTAGCCTCTTGAATATATTTTCTTTCAATATCCATAATATATCCTTTCTATATCCTTAGTAATTCCATGATGCTTTATAACCGCCTCCCCCTCCCTTAAAAGATGGCGGATTATAATAAAGATTCTTATTTGCATTAGGCATAAATGGATTTAAATAATACTTGTATCTATCATAATATTCCCTATATCTATTTTTGAAATCCTCTAAATTTTGCCAGTTCTGCATTTTTGTATTGTTTTGTAAATCATTCAAATATTGATACTTATCCCATTGACTTTCTTTATTGCCTTGCTCTAATTGGGATTGGTACTTATAATAATCCTGTAATGATGGAAACAATGAAGCAAGGGATTGCATTAAAGCATTCTGATTAGCATATTGAGCTTTACCACTCTCAAGCGCTCTTGCCATTGCATCGCTATAATTAGTTGAAGCTAACTTAGCATTTTCAAGCGCTCTTGCCATTGCATCACTGAAGTTGCTTGAACCTAACTTAGCATTTTCAAGCGCTCTTGCCATTGCGTCGCTATAATTGCTTGAACCTAACTTAGCATTTTCAAGCGCTCTTGCCATTGCGTCGCTATAATTGCTTGAACCTAACTTAGCATTTTCAAGCGCTCTTGCCATTGCGTCGCTATAATTGCTTGAACCTAACTTAGCATTTTCAAGCGCTCTTGCCATTGCGTCGCTATAATTGCTTGAACCTAATCTTGTATTTTCTAATTCTCTGCCTTTTGCTCCTTCAAAAGCGCTTAATGCTGTATTACCAATATATTCATTTAATGCCATTTGATTTTTAGCATTTTCTAATTCTCTACTCTTTGCATTTTCGAAAAAACCACCTCTTAATTGTTCTGTACTTAAGGCATCTTCAATTGCTTTTCTTTCAACATCAAGCGCAATTTGCCTATAAGCATCTGATTGCTGCTTGGCTAATTCATTTTTAAGTTGATTTAATTGAGCGATATTAGCTCCTGAACGTAATCCACCTCTGCTTGCTAACTCGTCCATAAGGCTTTGTTCTGCAGCTAAATTAGCACCTGATATTCTATCTTTTGCAAGTCCCATCGCAATTGAAGCATCGGGATTTCTTAGGTTACTTAAAGCTCTATTAGCTACTTCATTAAGTAATTCTGATGAATATTGTCCTAACCCAGCGCCTTGAAGCACAGAGCTTAACCTATCTAATCCGAGCTGGCTTACATCAAACATTCCCAACCCAGCATCCCCCACATCGTACATTCCTAAACCAGCTTTCCCTATATCGTACATTCCTAAACCAGCATTCCCTATATCATATGCTCCCAACCCAGCATTCCCTATATCATATGCTCCTAATCCAGCATTCCCTATATCAAACATTCCCAAACCTAAATTGCCAATATTATTAGCTCCAGCTATAGATTTAAGAGTGTCAATCATATTTTCGTAATCAGTTTTGAATTTAGAAAGATAATTAGGAGCTGACTTTGCAGCTAAATCATACATTGTGTTATAAAATGGATTAGTTAATTGCGGCGGAGCTGACGGTTGCGATGTATTAAATACATTCCCATAACGTGGGTCATTTATTATAACTGGGGTTGTTCTTAATCCTGGCATTTTAAGCCTCCTTTTATTTTGATTTATAAACTTGTATTGTTACAGTCCCTGCGCCATTTGATTGCAAATACATATATCTATCATCAGAATTTGTTCGCCATATCCTAATATCGCTATCCCTATCAACAACTCTGAATCTATCAGCATAGAAACCAACATCAGCTTTCTGCTCTTCAGCTCCAGAAAATGTAATTGTTATTTCTTTATCATTTTTGGACTGATGAGAAATGATTTCATCGATTTGCATTTCTATTTTGCTGTCTTCAAATGTTGCAACTTTATTAATCATCTTATCTCCCTTGACATTGCTTTTACTCTCATTTCACCTAACCAAAAATCTTTACCTTCAGAATTTGTTATTTTAAAACAAATATATTTGCCCCTTATGTCTCTCGATAAACATATTCTAATTATATTTAAAGTGGTATTATCTGCATTGGTAACAGGTATTGTGAATGTTTTTTCACCATTTTCTGTATAGACAGTTAATGTTAAATCGCCTTCGCTTTTGACCTCTGCAAAAAAGGCTCTTAGTTTCTTAATTGCTTCAGAATCTTGCGCTTGATTTTCTCTTGTTTCTATCTTGACTTCATCAAATCTTCCAAAATTCAAATAACCTGTTTTGATAACTGAAGATATATTAGTGCCATCAAAACTATTACCATCAATTAAGCTAATTTGCCCCATGTCTCGTCTTGCGGTTAAAATTTTATTATTTGTAGGTAAATATATTCCATTTGTAAATGGAGCATTGTCTTGGTATGTCCAATAGTTAGTATTAACATTATAAAGAAATGCTCTGTTATTATAAGCTACATTAATATTGTATTGAGCATCTGTTTGCGTTGCTGTTTCTGTGACAGATGAGATTAAATCAGATGTTTCATAAATTTTTGCTTTCACTATATTTTCTGTAGTAGATGATATATAATCAGTTGCTGTTTTTGTGTCTGGCAAGATATATTTAACTGTAACTGTTACATAATCAATATAAGTATTGGAATAGGGAGTAACTGTATAAAAAATACAATTAAAGTTAGCAGAATTTATATCAGATACTGTTACAGAACTATAAAATGGGAATTCTATTGTGGAATAATTTTGTTCAGTAGTTCCAACACCTATTGTTTGGGGATTACAAAGATAAGTTAAATTATTAAGTAACAGACACCCTATATTAGTCGCACTTGCGGCATAACCTTCAATAGTTATTATTGCATGATAAGTATTATCTGCAAATTTTATTGCATCTGTTGGGATTGAAAAATTAAACCCTGAACAATATAAATAATCTGAAGCAGATGCTGGGCTAACAGCATAAGCATTATTAGATGTTAATACATTTGTAGGATTAGTCCAATCAGAATAACCTCTATCGTAATTACTCGCTGAAGTTGGAGCTTTTGTTACACTTATAGCCATTTATTTTTTTTATGCCTTCCCTAATGTTACTTCGTAATCCCAAACATCACTACTTGTTTTAGTATCTCCTGATAAAACAACTCTATTCCAACAGACTGAGGAAGCATTATTTTTTACAACTAATTCATAATGTTGATAATTAGCGTCACCTGTTCCAAATCTTCCCTTATATGTTATTGTGCCACTTGATGGCGTTGTAGGATAACCACTTGTTATTGTTACATAAGTTTTTGAAATTCCTAATAAATCTGTCTGACTTGCATCTGCAGCAGTAGAACTATTACCAACTCCAATTCTTGTATTTGTAGAATCAAAATGATTACTTGAATAACCAGCAATTAAACTTAATATTTCATTCCAACCTGTAGTAAGCCAAATGTTATCTTTTTCTTCAACATCATATGGTTTAACTTCAGCTTTGTCAATTAATTTGACAAAAGTTTCCTCATCCATCCCCTTAGGTATTCTGTATTTTTTAACAGTTACCTTACCTCTTACTTTCGCAAAATCTTCCATGTTACCTCCTTTTAAATTTCAGCAAAAAACACATATAAAATATTTTTATAATGATTATAAACCAAATTACAAGAGTCTAAGTTATGAGTTAATAATTCTTTATCTATTAATAATGATAAAGGTATAATTTTCTCCCCATCCCAATATTTAATACCTGTATTAGAAACCCATACAGGATTTTTATTTATATAAGTTACTCCATATGGATTAGTGCAACCTTCATATTCTGACATAACAATTGGAGTCATATTGGTTGGCGATAAGCCTGCATATTTCCAATGTTTATATTTTTCAAAAATAAATAGACCGTTATCTATTGTTGCTAATGCCTTAATTGTTCCATTAAAGTCAAAATAATTATATGCTTCATTATAAAAATGAGGATAAAATGGTTCTGTATAATATACTTTGTTAGGATTTTCTAAATTTCCTGACATATAAATTCTTTCATTATGAATTGTAAAAATTGATGTTTTAGGTATTTCTGCAAAATTTTCTGTCTTCAATGTTGTTCCTAAGCTTGCGTCAGAAGTAGTATCAGTATAAGTTGTTGTTCTATTTGTTATATCTGTAACTCTATAATAAGTAGAACCACCAACTACTGTTCTATAAATCCTTTTATGTGTTACTTGAGGGTCTGTGCTTTTGCCTATATTACTTAAAGATACGTTTTGGTTGCCTGAAGTAGTTGTAACTGAAACAAGGGGTGAAGGTGGAGATTCTACGCCATCAACTATATTGTAATATGTATATACATATTTATATGTTCCTATCCCTAAGCCAGAACCACTTACTGCGCTCGCCGTTGCAGCTCCTGTTGGAGCTTTAATTCCCCATTTCATTACCTTACAACAATTAATATGTTGATTATAAAGTAATTTTATTTCATTTATTAATGTTATTAATGTCGATAAATCAGAAGCATTAGCTGCTTCTATTTGATGATATGAATCCACCGTATCGTGTATACCTGTTGCAATCCTATGGTTATTAAAATCAGATTTAATTTCATTAACCAAAATGATAGCAGAAGTCAAATCAGTTGCGTTTGAGCTGGTTACACTATTTGAAGTATCGGCAACGTTGTGTTGACTTGTGCTTGCTATATGTATATTGTAATCAGATTTAATTTCATTAGCTAAAGAAATAGCAGAAGTCAAATCAGTTGCATCTGCAGTAGTTATTTCTGCCCTATTTAGCCAATGTATAGGAGTTGGTATGATTACTTTATTTTCAGCAATTCCATCGCCCACATATATATAATCATTATAGAAGGCATAACCCAATATGGAATCACTAAAAAAACTATCATATATCTTTCTATGCGTCCAGTTAACTATATCTAATTGATATAAATCAGTTTCATATTTAAAATATACTTCATAACTTCCGCTGTCTTTTTCTACACCAAACAATGAACTTGCCATTGATGTTCCTAAACTTGAAGAGAGTTTGTTAGTATAGCCATCAACTCTTTCAACACTGCCATCAGTATTTATTATTACATTAGTTGCTATTGCGCATTCACCAGCGTTTAGACGTGTAATATCGTCTCTTAAATTTAGCCCTAACAATATTGGCAATATTATTGTCGGATAATTAGATGGCATTAGTAATAATTCCTCTCTATTATTTGCATTGTGTTATTTTTATTAATATGCAATCTATATTTTTCTAAGTTTTCGAAATAAACATTCTTCCAATAATCCGCCTGTTTGTATTCATTTAAATAAGGGAATCCATATTTACTTACCACTCCAGCTATTATTAAATCTGGCAAAAAATAAACATAAGGCATATCAGGTGAATCTGTGTCGTTGACAAGGTCTGCTGGTTTTTTGAAATAATTGGAGATTGTTAACGTTAAATCAGCCATTGGATAAACATATAAATAATTGCCTTCAATAGCTACATATGACGGATTTCCAGTTGTTGTTTCATCATGGTCATAATCGTAACTATTTAATTCATCAACTGTAATTAATTCTATTTCTGTGTCATCTGATAAAACCTTTGTAAACCTTTTAGAGAATTTAAAATAATCGGTTATATTAGCAACAATGTCATATTGATAATTATCTGTTGTTATTGTTATATCAGCATTTTTTAAATGATTTCTAATATCTATTTCAAGACATATATCTTTGATAATCCTATTAGCCCATGTTATTAATTTTTCATTAAGGCTACCGCCTGTTTCAAATACAGCATCATCTAATAATGTAATTATTTCGGTTTGGATTTCGCTCCATGTTTCACCCATTAATATCTCCTTTTATAAGTTTGTCTCCATCTATGTCTTCTTCGCTTGCGTGCTTAATAAGGCTGTCTCCATAAATATAAACATTCTTGATATTTCCAGCTTTTTGCGCATAGCTCATTAAAATGAAAAATTGTTGCATGAAAGATAAATATGATGCTGTTGTGAGAAACTTTTTGCCTTCTATAAATATTTCTATTTGATTATGGATACAACCTACGCCAGCAATCCCTTTTGCATAATTTCCGTTTGTAATATGGCAATCAAAGCCAAATATATGTAAATCTTTACTTCCTAAAATAATTGCAAGAACAATAGCGCCTAAAGTTACAGAACCACCAGCATTAACAACTGTTGCATTTTTGTAACCATATTTATGCCAATACTCTTGTTGCGATATGCCTTTTTGGGGCAAATTAAAGATATAAACATCTCTACCTTGCAACATTTCAAATGCGCTATTGTGTGCCTGCGATGCTAACAAAAATTTAGAATCTTTATCAATTTCTTTAAATCCTTCGCATATATCATCGCAAGCGTCCATACAAACAACATAATTAGGCTTAATTCCATTTTTAATACACCATAAATTCATTCTTTCTATGGTTAAAACAACTGCGCCATTTGCCTGCATTTCTTTTATATACTGGATATAATTATCTACAGAAGGAGCGCCGCCTATAATAATAGCCTTTTTATCATTTAATTCATTAAATAAATGGCTTATATCTTTATATCTGTAAGATAAGTTTTTATCTATATTATTTTTTCTTTCCTTGAAAGAAAATTTATTGAATGTATTTATAAAAGGTAAAATAGGTTTTCGCTGAAAATAATTATTAAGAGTATTAAATATTCTTTTGTTTACATTAGATTTTGGTTGTTTTTCACCTGTATAAGCCCAAATACTATTTATATTCTCATCAAGATAATAGTCATCATAACCGCAACATTTCATCACATATGATAATGTGTCAGCAGTAAATTGCCATATATGAGCATTTTGCCATATTAATTCTCTGTCAGAAGTTAGTAACCCAGGGACTGATACATATAATAAACCTTTTGGAGATAATAACTCATGCAAATCATTTAGAAATTTCTCAATATCTATTATATGTTCTAAAACATGATTAAGTATAATTAAATCTGCTTTTTTATTAATTTGTTTTATTTGTTTTAAAGAACCAAGTATAACATTGTGATGTTTTTTCTTTCCAAAATTAATACTGTTAATGTCATAATCTACTCCGTAACATTCGCAACCCATTTCCTTGAAACCTTCAAGCATTGCGCCATTATTACAGCCAATATCAAATACTATCTTTGGGTTTATATCAAAATATTTGATAAATTCAGCTAAGGATTGCCCTTCTATTGTTTTTTGAATATAGATTTTCTCTTCGTCAATGTTTTGTGTTTTATATTCAAAAACATCATAAATATCCCTATAATCCTTTTGATAAAATTTTATTAATGAATCATTAGAAAGGCACGGGTTAGCTCTAATAATGCCGCAATTTTTACAAACAACCATTCTATGCGGAATAGTGAATCTATCATATTTTCTTACTTCTATGTCATCGTCTTTATTTCCACAAAAACAGGGGTTGGACGTGAGCAAATATTCGCCCTCATGCAATTTTTGTTTAAATGCATAAATTCTTTCCAGCAATAGTTTATGGGGAGCTAAATCAGCTCCCCATTCTTGTTTAGTTAAACTGTTGGGCATAATTCATAAGAAATATAAAGGTAACCATCTCCAGTACCGCCTGAGTTAGTAGCTGCTACCATATAAATAAGTGATGTCGCCGCAGTTACTAAATAGGATTTGTTAATATAGTAACCTTTATCTCCGCCTGCAGTGGCGGTTGTCAATCCAGCAGACCATTCGCAGAGTAATGTTCCTTTAATCTGTGAAGATGAGATATAGTTTGCGCTTCCTGTCGCATTTGCTACAACAGGGGCTTCATATACTTTAAATCCTGTGCTTGTGGTTGTTGCACTTGAAAGAAAATATGTAGCGCCACTTAGCCCCACAGTTAACCCATTTGCAGTTGAAGCAGTTGTTACATGAAGATATACATCTTTGATTTTCATACCAGCTATTAAATCTAATCCTGTATCAACTATTGCGCCACATGCTGTATTCATATTGTATGGCACAATCAATTTGTGGTCATCTTCTTCTGTATTGACATCAAGTCTATGCTGTGATGTTGTTACTGAATCAAGAAAATATGCCTTCCCACTTGAAGTAAGAACAGTTATATCTACAGATGTAACGCTAATATCAGTGAAAAATCTTATTCTTCCATCAAGCATAGTTAATGGGTTACTAAGAGAAGCGCCCTTATCGTTAGCATAAATTGTTAATTTTGATGGTGACCCTGCTGCCATTACAATAGCAAGTCCGCTATCATCATCTATGGGTTTTTTTGTCCTGAAATTAACTAATTGTATATCCCATTCTTTGTAATTTACCATTATTTTTCCCTCCTATCCTTTGATTTTCCCAAATGCTATATACATGCAGGTTTCACCACTTCCAACTGTTGCAGTAAAACTGTTTCCTGAAGTTGTTGCCACATAACCTGCTGTAGCAGTACTTGTTGATAATACTAATGCGCCATATACTATTGAGAATTGCGGTATTGTAACTGATAATGTTGTTCCTGAAGCTGTCGCAATCCCAAAGGCTATTGGCGCAAATTGCCCAACTACTTCACAAATCTTTGGAGATAATGAATCAATTTGTAGTGCCATATTTAGCCTCCTTAATCAGCTACTGCTGCTGTGTAAACGTGGATAATCCCCTGGTCTTCTGCAGTCTGCCCATCTGTTCTTGTGAAGTAAAGTTTATCAACCCCTCTAATTTCATGGGTTTCATAACTTACATCATGTCCTAAATCCGAGTATTCTTCGTTAAATACTGACCTCTGACCCCAAACAACTGCTCCTGCCTGCGCTCCTAACAATAGATTATGAGCGCACTGTACAGAATTTGTGTTTGTTTCTAAAACTATATCTTCGTACTCATAAATTAAAACACCATTCCAAGAACCTTTGAATGCGCTACCTGAGAAAAGAATAGAATTTTTATTGGTATTAACGGGGAGAAGTAATTGAGCGTTTCTAAATGCCGCATCGTTATTTACCAAATCTCTGATAGCGTATGTATGTCCAACAAAGATATACCATTCTTCTTTGTCTTTGCCAGTAACCACCTTCATCGGTCTTATTTTCTGGACAGAATTTGTTGCAAGAGTAGCCATTCTTTTGGCAATATCGATTACGTTTGTAGTTAATTGGTCATTGGTATTGTCAATATTTGCTAAAGCTGTGGCATGAGTTGCGCTATAATTTGATGTTGTAGCACCATATAAATGTCTTCCAGCGCCCCTTGCAGTCGAATCACAAAGCTGAATTGTTATTTCATTATCTAAATCCTTTGATGCCTTATCTTGTAGTGCCTCTTTTGCCTGTTGTAGAACATTAAAAGTTACCCTTTTTTGAGACATCGGAATGTCCTCAATTTTGATAACATGTCTTACATTATCAACTGTAATTGCCTGATAATGAAAATACACTGTTCCTTCATTATCCTTAGCTTTTGCATTGCCTGTTACTTTACCGCCAATCATCTGACCTCTTAATGGTATTCTGATTGTATCGCCTGGATTCTTGGTTAAATCTTCCATTACCTGAATAACAGAATTAGAAGATGTTCCCATCCAGGGTTTCCAAAATGTCTGTCCAATATATTCTGTAAATACTTGGTCATTCCACTGGGTTACTGTAAGCCCATTGTTATTTAATATTTCAACGTATGACAATTTTTACCTCCTTTTAACTTCCGAAAATTTCAGCTAATGGCGTATATTCTCTTTTATTGTTTTGAGCTCCAACCACAGCGCTCCTTGCTTCTGAAATACCATTAACTTGATTTTCTTTTAAGTTTAATTTTTCCATTAGCTTTTTCGTTACTTTGTCTTCAAGTTCCTTTTCAACAGCCTTCCTGATATTCTGCTCAATTTCATGAGGAGTTTTACCCCATTTTGCCATAAATGCATATTCATTAACAATTTTCATTGCTTCAATAACAGGAGAGGGAGAAGCCATAACCCTTGCTTTAACATGTGGTAAATGTTCAATATGTTTAAATGGAGCATTCTCATTCCATAACATAGCTGCAACAATCTGCTCGCCTTTTTGTATATCTCCGCCACCGAAGATTTCAAATGCGGCAAGCCTTGAAGCATTTATTCGCCCTGCCATTTCTGCATTAGAAGCCACTTCATTAACATCAATCTTAGGCTCATCAACTTCAGGATCATATGTACCATCAAGTTTTTTAGCAAGAATCTCCATTTGCTTTTGCATTTGTAAGTTCTGCATATGAACTTGATTAGCCCATTTAAACACATCATGGTAACGTTTCTTGTAAGGGTTATTAATATCATCCCAATTAAGTTCAGCAGTTTTCTGGTTATCATCTTGTTGTGTTTTTTCTTGAGCATCAGCGTCTTGTTGAACATTATCCTGTTTTGTTTCTTTTCCTTGAGCATCGGCATCTTGCTGAATATTATCCTGTTGCGTATTTTGCTTAAGTTCGCCAGAGTCAGCATCTCCATTACTTTCTGCGGTTTTATCCGCAGAGTCAGCATTTTGATTGCTTTCTGCGCTCCCTTTAGCTAAAAATTCCGCTAACCCTAATCCTGTGTCTTGTCCTTCCATTAAGACCTCCATTAATTTTTACCTTCCCTTACGGGAGTCGGTTATTAAACTCATTCCTTTTATAAGGAGTTTGAGTAATTTCTATTTTTTCCATGTATTATTAACAAAAAAATATTTTGTATTTTTAACACTAATTTTTCTTACCTTTTTTTTGTAATCATCTTCAAGGTTCACAACTTCATTTGTATGGATATTTAAGTCATTTGCTTTGAATATATTTTCCATATTTTGAGTAATAGTTTTATTGTCATTAATAAGTTCATGCGGTATTACTATTTCTTTAGGCATTTTCATCTCCTCCGCCCTGGAACATTTTTGAATTTTGTATAGCTTCCCAAATCGCTTGCTGGTCATTCATTTGTTTGTTTTGTAAATTCTGCTGGAATTCTTGTTGCTTTTGTCTCATTTTTAATTCATGAGCTTCTTGCTTTTGTTTTATATCCTGTAAATGTTTTAATCTTTCCAAATCCAGCATCTCAGGAGTTATTTGCTGTTTTTGTAATATTGCTTTTTGTATATCAGTTTGCCCTTTAATTTGTGTTTTTTGTAATCCTTCTTTAGCTTTAGTAACAAATGACGGGTCTGATTGTATTTGTATTTCCATTTGTGCCAAATCAGTTCTACCGAACATCTCAGCAAACGCTGCCTTTTCATGTGGATACAGGGAATCCCAATTAATATTTAAACTCATTTTAGGCAAAATAGGTGATGGCTGCATCATTTGGTCAAACTTGGCTAAAATTTCATTTTTATTACGAATACTTGATAGCTGAATTATCAATGGGAATATTGACATTGCTAATTGCGGTGGTAAATTAAATGATTGTATTAATTGTGTAATTGTCTGGAATTGTTCCTCCTGAACAGTAGATATATCAGGCATTTCCTCAATTATTACATCATAAATACTTTCCTTAAGATTCTGAATATGCTGTTGCGTCCAAGCAAACTGTTTTGCTCTTTGAGTATCATCAAGAATATAATAAACTTTTTCTTCTGTATAATATTGTTTAATAAGCTCATAAATATGTTTACCTAAAAGTAATCTTGTTCTTCTCAAATTTTCAAATATTGGGGTAATCGGCATGTCAATAGCTGCTTGTTTTCTTGCTAAACCAATCCCAGAGCGGATTTCCTCAGATGGCACTGGTTCTGTAGGGACTCCTGCTATTCTATCTATTGCGCTTTTAGATTCCGCAAGAAGATTCATCTGCGTTTGCGCTAAATCTATATTTTTAATTATCTCAACTTTTTCTTTATTTCTAACCTTTAAAATACCATCAGGTTTAGCCATTTCAATCCTGAAATCATCTTCATCTCTAATGTTATTTTCCTCAGTAATAACCTGATTTGTCATAAGTAAATGTAATGCTTTAGAACGTCTTTTGTTTATTTCTGTCTGCGGGTCTATAAGCATTCTAACTACACCATAAGGTTCACCATTCTTCTTGCGATATACATAATAAGGAATCAAGAAAAAAGATTTATAATCATGTGGTAAATTTTTAGGTTCACTTAATAAGACCTCACCGCAGAATACAACAACTTTTATATTATCTATTGTTTTTTCATGAATTTTACTGTAGGGATATTGTTTTTGCAGCCTTCTAATATAACTTTCTGATTTATCTGTTATATCTATAATATTTATTAATTCACTTATATCATTGTTTATATTGTTAGGTGTTTGAGGTTGCTCCAATTCTTGAGCAGTATTTTGATTTAATCCTGTAACAAGCAAGAATTTCTTTTTAATTTTTTCTTTGTATCTTATTTCTACAAGTCTTAGCCTTTGGTTTTTAGAATCCACATAATAATCATTTCTTAATTTATCTATGCTACTTAAATTCCCATATGTGCTAACGCTTGTAAAATAAGAGTTTATTTCTAATTCTTTATCAGGATATAAACTTTTAGCTTCATCAACATTTACCCATTTAGCTATACAAATATATTGAGCATCTGATAAATCATATTTTTTACTATAAGGGTCGGGGTAAATGTCTAAGTTGTCAAGAGCTTTAATTTTGATTTCAGGCGTAAACATTTCGTCAAATTCAATTGACAATTCCAACCAACCAACACCGCTAACAATACCATCTTCAAATAATTTATCTTCTTCAAATTCATATTGGTTTCTTTGTAATACATGCAGGGTTAAATCCGAAAGGGTATTAGCAACAGGCTCATCTTGAGCAAGATTTCTGCCTTTAAATATTATCTTGGTTTTTTGTTTTTTGTATTTGCCTTTTAATGCATTGATTTTATAGAAAATTTCATTTTCTATTATATCGGGCTGTCCACGCTTTTTAAGTTCACTTAATTCATCGTTTGTCCATTGCTTACCTTCATAAAACTCAAAATCTCTGACTGCGTGGAGTATCCAATCTTTAGTGGTAGGATGCTCTATCGCTGATTTAAAATATTTGTCTAATTTGCTTATTATTTCATACTTAGTATCCTTGTTTTGTTCTACTTTTGACATATCATTCCTTTATAACTTATTCTTATTTAAAAAATAAGTTATAATTATGATATTGTCAATAGTCTTTTATTTTAGTTTATCGTGTTTTGTCGCAAATACATTTATTTAAAAAACCATAATTGTCATAACATTCCTTGCATTTAGGGGTAAATGTTACAAAATCTCGTTCAATAATTGCTGATTGTTTAATTTTGTTTTTTATTTTTGCTAATACTTCCTTGTAGTCAGCTTTTGGTTTTATTGTTTCTTTAATAATAGGAATCTCCTTTATTCCCCTTTTCACATAAGTCTTTTTACTTTTTGCAATTTTGTCAAATATTTCATCGCCCATTTTAAACTCCTTTCTATAACACTTTCCAGTTATAATATTGTAATTTCTTTTTCTTTTTTGTTTTATCGCTATTAACAAGTGAGTAGTAATACTTATCATCAAAATAATATGTTAACGCCAGCGCATCAAGTTTATTCGGGCTGGCAATTCCTCTTATCCTCATGCTTTTTTTGCTTTCTATTTTAATCTTGCCTTTTGTAGAATCAGGGTCGTCTGATTTAATTGTTGTCAGCTCGCTAACAAGCTCATCATCGTCTGGAATTGAAATAGTTCTTTTTTCAAAATCTTCTCGCATTTTCATGATTAATTCATCTCTAAGTCTAAAATATTGTGGCGATGATGATTCACATCTAACGTCAACAGCATAAACCTGTACCATATTAGGAATATTAATTCTTGAAAGCCAATAATATATATGATTACCAACACCTATAGGGTCTAAGAAAACAATAAATTTGTCTGGTTCTTCTGAAAGTTCTGTAAATATCCAGCTTTTTAGTTTTTCAGTATCAGGCTCATTTTTAGTAACAATATTTGTAACTTTATGACCTTTTCTTGTCAAAATTACTGTTTCGTCTCCGCCTGCTCCTACATCAAGCCCCTTTAAGATATAATCATGTTGAATAACCTCTATTGGTCTATTAATAGCAGATGTTACCCACTCATATGGTATTAACGTATCGCCTTCTTGAAGTGGAAAATCTCCTTTACGCCTTATCCTGTACCAATTAGAATCAGCACCATAACGTTGTTTATCATTCTCTAATAATTCTTTTGAAACCAAAGGAGATTCTTCTGCATTCCAATGTAAAGTTATCCATTTGTTAGCTTCTTTGTTATGAGAATCAAAGAAAAAACCATGCCCTCTTGTCGGGTTGCTAATTAAAACAACAAAGTTCATAAGTCCTGTGCATACGCCTTCAAGAGGTTTAAATACTCCATAAGGAAGATTACTTGCCTCATCGGCAGCTAATATCATGTAATCTGAATGAAGTCCAGCTAATGTCTCGCCTTGTTCTTGTTCTGTAGCTCTCATATTAGTAGTTCTGCCTTGCACAAAACACATTTTAGGATTTTCAATATGAAATACTTTATCTGATTGTATTTGAAAGAATTTTTGCAATAATGGGGATTTATTTCGCCATTTATAAAACTCTTTCCATAAAACTGTTTCTAATTGCGTTGATGTTGAAGCTGTAACATAACCGCAAGCATTCGGGAAGCAAAACATTAACCAATAATAAAGTCTTGCAAGAAAGGCTGTTTTGCCTGTTCCGTGTCCACTTCTGATACTAATCCCTAACTTTTTAGCTAACTCCCTTTCTTTTGGCGTAACAGGCATACCAGAGTTAACTTTAAATTTTGCGTTAGCTAAAGCTGCAACTTTTTTAAATCCATCAATCTGTTGCGGGGTAGGGGATTCGTTTCCCTCCCAATCATATACTTCTAAATCAAAGATTTCTGGGTGTTCAACCCATATTCTTATTTTTTCTTTTAATTTCTTAGTGCTTAAATCATCTACATTAGACAACTTGTGGATTCCCCCAATATTGACAAGTTTTACATAAAGGCACTAAATCACGCCTGTTGTTTTTGTGACACATTAACCATAAGTATCTTTTATTAGATGTCCAAAGTTCTTTTATTGTAAAATCATTAAGATTACCTAAGACGCCCAATCCATCATAATCAAATCTATTACATATACAAAAATCACCATTCCAAGAAACAGATGGCTTATTAAGAAAATCAAGACATATGCCTATTTCACTTATATAAGATTCGGGCTTGCAATATATATCCTGATAATTATAATCATGGTCAGGGTGATGGATTTTTCGCCTTAAACATTTTAAGCCTAACTTTTCATATTCAGGGTTATAATAATTCCCTAAAAATTTAATAAAAACTGGAACATCAGTATGAGCAATAAACTCCTTAATTGTTTCAAATTGTTTAATATCATCTTCTATTACAGAGACACAAATCGTGGTTGCTTGTTTAAGCTCTTGAATCCTATCCATTAATAATATCCCATTTGTAACAATATTAATTATCATGTTTTTACTATAAGCTAAATTTATAGCATCTCCAATTTTTTCATATAGCAAAGGTTCTCCATTTTTATGGAATTGAATAATGGTTTCTGGCTCTATTTGGGCGATAATATCTTTATACAGTTCAAAATCCATATCGCCTAAATCTAAAACTCCAGCTTTTCTTTTTTTAGCCCTTCCACAAAATGAGCAAGATTTATTACATCTATTAGTTAATTCTATGTTTAACCAGTTAAACATATCATTCCTCACACTGACATATGCGTTGTCTCAGGGTTTAGCACCCATTTTTTAATTTCACGCCACATAACAAATTTAAATGTGGCAACCTTCTTACAGATACCGTTTTCCACTTGCTCCTCTATCACTCTTTCGGTGGTAGGAACAACAAAAGATTTAAAAGAGTAGCTATCCAGTAGAGACAACTTATGATACATTAAGTAACAAAAGGAAAACTCCCCTTGTAACATAATGTATTTTTCATATTCCTTATATTCAGGAAGGGATAAGGCATCTAAAATTGCATTTCTGGCATTAACTAATGCCAGGACATATTCTTCACTATTTACTTCCCAGCGAGGGTCTATTGCTGGGAACGGGACGTCGATAATGATGTCCCATCCTTCCTTCTGCTCGGCACTCCATTTGAGCGAAGGGTGGTTACTGCAGTTTATTAATAATTTTTTATTCATTCTTTTTCCTCCTTTTTTTCTGTCTTCCTGTCTATTACAATATCCCCTTTCCATATGCTTCTTCTCTCTCCATCTTGATGGGAATATCTTACTAAGTAGTCCAATAATTCAATTGGTGAAATCCTCGCATATTTTGCGGACTCTACCAATTGAGACAAATATATTTCTCCATATAATTTTTTAGGGTTTAGTTTGTCTGGATAATCTTCCCATATATTCAAAGCACGTAATGATGGCAAGATAGTTTTAGATAAGTTTATATCTTTCCCCTCTTGCTTCTTTTCAATCTCTTCCCATCCCAATGCGATGGAATATACAGTTTCATTACCGTTAACAATTTCTTCAATTTCAATTTTCATATGTCTCCTCCTTTTGAAAAGTTTTTATCTCTTGCGAATCTTTAATTGAATCTTCAATTTCCTTCAAATACTCATCAAATCCAACTGATTTTAATTTTTGCGCAATAGAAAGAGATATTTCTTTATGCTTTTCTAAAATAATATTCATGTAAAGCCCAAGACCAAGTATGTTAACCTTTCCAATCACTGCCCATTCTTCATCTGTGAATAATTGAGCATTCTGCCTAATGATTTCCGCAAAGATTTCATGGCTTTTGGTATAGTTTTTTATGCCTTTTAAATTTACGTCTCGCAAATATGCACCAGAGAATTTTACTCCAGCAAGATTAGCTCCTTCAAGGTTTGCATACCAAAGATTTGCCTTTTTAATCTTCGCTCCGTATAAATTTGTATATTCAAGTTTTGCGCACTTGAGATTGGCATTCTCAAAATTAGCCATTTCAAGATTTGCTCCTTTAAAATTTGCTTCTAAACAAAAAGCACGTGAAAGATTTGCAAATTTTAAATTTGCTCCTTCAATTTTAGCATTTTTGAGAATAGTGTCTTCAAGGTTTATACCTGTAAGATTCGCATACTTAAGAGTAGCGTATTCAAGATATGCATTGTTGAGAGTAGCGCATTTAAGATTTGCATCTGAAAGGTTTGCACACCAAAGATTAGCTCTTTCAAGGTTTATTTCTTGAAGGTCTGCTTTTTTTAATTTTGCGTATTGTAGTTTTTCCTTATTTTTCTCAATCGCTTCTTTTATAGAAACATATTCTCCTTCAATGATAACTTCATTGAATATATTTATTATTTCTACCTTCATTTGTTCTCTTTCCCTTAGCCTTGACATTTTAATAATGCTAAAAGAGTTATTATAATAAGAATACTTATAACCACCTATCAGTTATCCAATCTGCTGATTGTTTAACAAAATCGCAATTAACGGCATCGCTCCAAATATTCATTAAATATTTAGTGCATTCTCCAACTCTGCCATTGCCTATTTTAATATTGTTAATTTCAACAACAGGTATTATGCAAAAAGGAGTACAAGTCAAAAATACCTCGTCAGCTGTATATAAATCGTGTAATGTAAGATTAGTATATTCTTTTTCTTCATTCCACAAAGAATAAACATATTTTTGACTAATTCCCTGCAAACAATTGTACTTAGGAGTTTTAAGTGTTAATCCTTTAAGAATAACAATATTGCTACCTGTGCTTTCGGCAACATAGCCAGAATCATCTAATAAAATAGCCCAATAATCTTTAGGCATTTCTAATTCAGCCATTTTGTAGTGTAGTCTTGAACGTGTTTTAAGCCTTGCATCAAGAAGATATTGTGGGATAGCCCTCTGAGAAGCAACTTTGCATTTTATTCCATCATATACATAACCAATAGTAGTATGAACATATTTAAGGGGAAAACAGGTAATAATAACATTAGTTCCGCAATGGTAATCTACCCCTAATAATTTTCTATAAATAGGCAAAATACCTCTTGTTACATTAATAAGCGTTCTCCATTCAATAATATTATCGTCTTCTTTGTGCGCATTTAATAAATCTTCATGGTATTTATATAATTCTTCTTGACTGTAAGGCATTTGTATTTGTAATATTTTACATGTATTATATAATCTATCTAAATGCTCATCTAATTTAAATGTTTTTCCGTTAAATGTTCTCATCATTTCAAACGCAACATCTCCAAACATCAAAGCGCTATCATAAACATGGATTTTAGCTTCTTTTTCTGGAAGAATTTGTCCGTTATAAAAAATAAATCTATCCATTTAGTCTCCTTTCTCTATTTTTTACCAATATCTTAATTTATTCATAATATTTTGTTCTTCTTTTAATAAATCCCAGTTGTATTGAGAATTATTTCTTAATAAATATGCAGTTACGCCGTCTCTAACAACCAATTCCATACCTTTTTTTTCTAAAGAAGCAGCCTGGTCAGAGCCAAACATAGTTCTATCTAATGTAATATGCCTTTCAACTGCCACTGCTCCGTTATAAATAGCTAAAACTGTTGGCAAAATTCCTTTTTCATGCCCTGAATAACCTATAGGTATATCTGGATACTTAATCCTTAGCTCTAAAATCCTTTGTAGATTGCAGTCAATATCTTCACAAGGATAAACAGAGACACAATGCATTAAACAAAACGGGGTATCGTGCTTTAAAAATAACTCAATTGTAGAATCTAAATAGTTTTCTGAGACCTTATTAATTGAAATAAAAGTAAATTTTTGTTCTTCTGCAACTAATTTTGGGATTTCGGAATGTGTTAGCATAGCTGAGGCTATTTTATTATATTTTAAATCAAACTTTCTTAAAAATTTTTGTGATTCCACGTCCCAAGCTGACGCAAACCAATCAATCCCTTTTTCTCTGCAATAAGAATCAATTAAACAATAATCATTTTCTGTAAACTCCAAAGCTTCTTTCAAGTCCCTGTTTGTATTTCCGAAAGGAGATTCCCTGTAGCAATCCAAATAATCCTTAGAATAAACCAAATCAATTGTTCTTTTCTGGAATTTAACAGCATTAAACCCAGCCTCAACAGCCAAATCAATTAGTTTAAAAGCTTTTTTAATATCTCCATTATGATTAATCCCAATTTCTGCGATAAAAAAAGGCTTTGGCTGTAAATCAAAAGCTTTAGACTGCATAATTTCCCTCCTCTTTTAAAAGTTTTCTCATAAAATATTCGCACATCTCCCAATCTTCATAAATATCTAATTCAAAAGATTTCCATTTTGGCATCGAATAAAAATTCTTGTGCCCATAACGAGAGCCTTCCTTAGAACAAGAATATATACTTCCATTTTCCCTATAATATTTTCCATATAATTTTCTGTTGTCTTTTTGAAAATTAAAAGGTTCGCTTTTATCCCAGAGAAATAAATCGTCTTCTAAACAGACAGACATTGCGCTTTTATAAATACAATTATCTATATCCTCTGGAGTCCTGACAGGACTTGTTGGTTGCAAAAGAATCAGTCTTTCTTTAATTTTAGGGTAATTGTTTAGATAATCAGAAATAACTTCCTCTAATGTATCTAAATTGTTTTTTGTCCTAAAAACAACCTCAGCTCCATAACTTTTGGCTATTTTAGCAATTTCTTTCCCATCAGTAGAAACTAAAACTCTGCTTACAAGCTTTGCCTTCTGCGCCGCCCTAATAGACCAGAATATTAAAGGATATCCACAAAATATCTTAATATTCTTGCAAGTAATCCTCTGGCTAAAACTCTTGGCTGGTATAAAAGCTGTTACCTTCATCTATCCCTCCTATATTATATATTATCTACCTATATATATATTCATTAATAATATAATGCCAATCAATACACCAATAACCAAACCAAAAACTATACAAAATAAATAATACAATAAACTTAATCCTGATTTTTTTAGCAATTGATAAATAAATTTTGGATTTAAAAAATATAACCCCGTGTTTTTTGACACTTTATTCATTTTTCTTTTAGCAAATGCTTTAAATTATATTTACTTTTAAGCCTCTCAACTAAGCTTTCAGCTATAATTTCATGTATCTTGGCACTATATATACACCTAAAATACTTGCTTATAATAGCATGTATATATTCATGTACCAATATCTCAGCCCTTAAATCTTCATCTATGCCTTTTATTATATATATGGTATCTTCCTTCTGCGAATAAAAAGCTATATAATTAACTTCCTTATTATATAACTCCTTATACCTATTAGTTAGCTCCTCTTGAGTGTTATATTCAATTATGGTAGTCGTTATTTGCTGTAGGTCTATGCCTATCTCTTGGGATAATATATTGATTAATAATAAAAAAATCATTTCAATCTGTTATATGTGCGGTAGAAAAGGGGGGTTAATATAATATATATATAATACTCCCCCCTGTACCGCCCGCATGACGCCCCCCCTTAAAACTTCCCTATGGGTGATAATTTTTACTTTCATAAAAAAATATAATAAAATCAATAACTTACAGCATTTTATGTCCGATAACCATTATTATGTAAAATTATTTTTTGGAGAAAAAATATAATAAAATCAATGAGATAGAGCAACCATGCACCATACTATATCCTGTACTGCAACCTATCGGTATACGTACCATTTCACTTACTATTTCACTTACCATTTCTTTCTCTTCCTCTTTTCTTTCTTCTTTTTCAATAACCATCTATTTTATCTACTCTCTTTTTTTCTAATATCCATATATTCTTTATCTTTTCTCTATCTTTATCTCTATCTATTTCACTTATTTACTTATTTATTATCTATTATAAATTTCTACTCATACTTGGCGGGCTTTTCGGGCTTTTCGGGGTCGCCTGACCCCTCATTTTCGATTTTCTTTCTTCTTTCTTTCTCCAAATCCTCTATGATTCGATGTATAGTCATCACATTTTCGGTGCTTTTGTTCGTTTCGAGTCTTTCTTTGTCATAGAGTATGGCTATTGCTGATGCAATATCACGTACAGTGCTGTTTTCTACTGGTTTTCTCATGAGTGTTTCGATATATTTTTCTTGCACCTGCTGGAACAGGCTTGCTCGTATTTGTGGAAATGAAGAGTATTTTTTGTCTGTATCGAAATATTTCAGGCGGTCAGCTACTGTAGAATATGATATTCCTAATAGTTTTCCAATCTGCCTGTATGAGAGTCCTTGTTTTCGGAGTTTGATGAGTTTTGATATTGGAACATATTTTTGTTTTTCCTCAGGTATGAGTTCTTCAGCAGGCAATTGCTCGCCTGTGATTTGTGCAAGAATTCGGTCTTCTTTTTTGATTTTTTTTGTTTTTCCCATGTTCTGTACATATATATATCATATTATTTGTTATTGTGCAATATTTTTTTTTCATTAAATAAAAAAACTTTTTTGCACCTGATGACATTTTTACCTGTTTTCAGGCTTTCTAAACACGATATAAACATCGTACCACCTCAAAAAAATGCCTATTTTTTGATTTGGTGAAGTCGTTTTTGGGAGTTTCAAGCCTGATTTCCTATTTTCAGGCATTTGTAAACACGATACAAATATCAGGTCTACCAGAAAAAATGTCTATTTTTTGATTACAGGCGGTTGCTTTTTGCAGAGTTTGATTGTTTTTCTTTATTTTACTTATTTGCTACATACATATATATATT
>Ga0078972_1006594_pt1 | contig 27216 bp, 30 predicted proteins | sample YelNatPaOPGAMG01_FD_67568 | JGI IMG/M metagenome (GOLD analysis project Ga0078972, IMG submission 67568) | Hot spring thermophilic microbial communities from Obsidian Pool, Yellowstone National Park, USA - OP-RAMG-01 (SPADES assembly) (version 2) | ecosystem: Environmental > Aquatic > Thermal...
GCCGGAATTATTGAGAGAGATTTTTGTTGTGCGGTACGGCAAAACTAAAAATCCGCGCGCAGGCACGGATTCGGTTGTAAACGCATACGTTTTTCCCGATGCATCTTTGAGCGACCACCCCACAAGCGATTGGACGCCATCGCTGGTATTGTGCAATTCAATCCACTCTCCTGCCGTATCAGATCCGGCAGGATTGGGGAGAAGTTCGGAAATGATTATTGCGGAAGACATAGATTACTTTGTTGCGTTGTACAACGCTTGAACTTCTGACGCGGAAAGTGCGCGGTTATAGATGCGGACGTCGGAAATATATCCATTGTAACTCGCATTAAGCCCACCCATATACAAACCGATAGGACTGCTTACAGGATCAAAATGTGTTGACGGAGCATCTGAAAAAAGAGATCCGTCAATATACTCATAATCATGTAGGGCGATATTGTCGTGCACAAATGTAATTTCATGCCATGCACCAATGGAAGATGTGTAGCTTGGTGTGCCATTCGAACTGTTATTAGAGTGGGATATAACTCCATTCATCAATGGCAGGGATATTGAACCATTCATTGTGCATGCAAATCCAGGCCAAGGACTAGAGCGAAAACACACCACCCCCTGCCATCCATTCGAAGGGACAGACACAAAATTGAACCAATGCGAGATGGTAAAACTTCCTTGGAATGCGTTAATGAGCATGGCCGACGGAGTCGTGGTCATGAGATAATTCGAATTTGATACTAGCACCGCCCACGAATTTACATTTCTCAGAGAATATGTTGGCATCCCAGTCCACGGAATATTTGTCCCGCTAGAACTTTTGTCGTACGCAATTGTTCCCGTCCCATTTGAAAAATTCCAATACCCCACCAAAGAAGTATCTCCATGATCAAGAGGTTGAAGAGAAAGGTTAGAACCTACTTCATAGAGATCAGGATACAAACCTCCATCAGTAGAAACAATGTCTTTATCTCCTCCGAGCTTGAATTTACTTGATTCAAAGGCAGCGGTCAGTTCAAACGATCCGCCACTCACATAGGTATAATAGAGACCCGTTGAAGAAGTATTGATGGGGTCTATGGGGAGAGATGAGAGGGAGACCACTCCTGTGGTTTTGAAGTTCACCGGGATCCAGCCAGTACCATCGGTATTTTGGAGAGTAGAGGTAGGAGCACAGTGATATTGCCAGCCAGAGGGAAGGGAGGGAAGATTCCAGTTAGCACAGGTAGTGGTTGAATCAGGGAGAGAGGTATAGACCGTAGAAGAAGTGCCAAAGGACGTGGTTTGATCGAGGGCGTAGATAGTATTGAGAGCTTGGTTGAGAGCTGAAAGATCTTGTTGGCGTTTACTATCACGGGCTTGGGCAAGCAGTTGAGCGGGATTGAGGGTGACCACTACTGCGGCTACTAAGATAGCGAGGATACCGATGACGATGAGGAGCTCGATAAGCGTAAAACTCCCTTCGGTCACTACGCTCCTTGTATAGCGGGTAAAAGAGGCAGCCATTTTTGAGTGCGTTCGCATTATTCGCATATCATTCGCATAGTTCGCATCGGATTCTGTTGGAGTGAAGGATTTTTGGTCAGACATGGGACTAAATGCAAAATGTAAAAATCAAAATGAAAAATGGCACGGTAAAATTATAAAATAATCAGAAAGCCTACAGGGCATCCATTATTTTGCTTGCCTACCGTAGGTAGGATATTTACATTGTTTCTGCCTGCCCTGCCTACCGCCTGCCTGCCGGTAGGCAGGGCAGGCAGGCGGCAGGCAGGCATTTCTTCCATTATACCCCCTCAACACGTCACCGCAAGAAAAGGGGGGCACAATGATCACGGCAACAATCGTCGCCCGGGTCATTATTCTTTCTTCAGTGGTTATTATTTTTGTTTTGATTCCCAGCTTGTGTAGTCACCATTACCATCGTACCGAACGGTGCTATGCTATAGCATAGCGGCATTTTTTGCAGTGTTAGTTTTCTGTTTTTTCGCTCCCGTTGTCGATTCCTCAGCCCGTGATTACACAGCAATTATACGAGGGATTTTGTTATCGTCATTACTCTTGGTACTAATAACTCTCTCCATCTTAGATCTTAAACAGCACCGCTATGCTATAGCATAGCGGTGCTGTTTCTCGTGACGCTGGTTCTTTTAGCCGTAGATTGCATGCTCCTTGTTTTACCGAACGGTGCTATGCTATAGCATAGCGGTGTTTTTGTAATGTTATTTTTTCCCTTTTCCGCTCCCGTTGTTAGTTGCTACCGCGTGATCGCGTAACGATTTTATGGGGTCAGTTGTCCACCCCGTGATCGCGCAGCGATTTTGCGGAGTTGGTCATTAGTGGTTGGTAGTCGGTAATGTGTTGCCAGATTTCACAACCACTCTCTTTGTTTTACCAAACGGTGCTATGCTATAGCATAGCGGCAATCTGAAATCCATTTTTGCCGACTGTTTTTGTTGATGCGCCATATCAGCGTATTTTTTTCAGAAATGTTTTCTCGTCCCACATCGGGATACCTAATTTTTGAGCTTTGACATATTTTGATCCGGGTTTTTCTCCCACAATAACCGCGGTTGTTTGCGCCGTAATATCCGATTGCACCCGCCCACCCAACGCGATGATTTTTTCCTTTGCTTGTTCGCGCGACATTGATGCCAATGTTCCCGTCAAACAAAAAGACATTCCCGCAAACCCCCCTGCCGCACGACGCTTGAGTACCGCCACCCGCACGCCGGCGCGCTCAAGTTCATATAATAATTTTTCGTTGCGCGCGTCGGAAAACCACGCATGAATGCTCTCTGCTACCTTTGGACCGATATCGGGAACATTCTGCAATTCCTCCAACGATATTTTTTTGAAATACCCCGCCACCACGCTAATCGGCAGTTGCCCGAGCGCAACCGACACGTGTTTGCCCACCAGATGTGCCAGCGCCAGAGCCGTTTCTTCTCCTACATGCGGAATCCCGAGTGCAAAAATAAATTTTTCAATTGATATTTTTTTCTTTTGTTCAATTTCCTCAACAAGATTCTGCGCCGATTTTTCACCAAAACGTTCCAGCGCGGCAATATCTCCTTGACGAAGAGTAAAAATATCAGCTGCCGTGCTAATAAGACCTTCGTCCAAAAAACGATCAACAATTTTGTCCCCCAATCCCCGAATATCAAACCCAGCGCGCGAGACAAAATGAATAATGCCATTTCTATTTTTGGCGCCGCACGACGGATTGGAACATTTGAGAAAAACACCATCGCGGATAACCGGCGCCCCATCAGCCGGACAGCGCTGCGGCTCGGGAACCGCTTTCTCTTTTCCAGTGCGCAATTCGGGAAGAACCTTGATCACTTTAGGAATGACATCGCCCGATCGCGTCACGATAACCGTATCCCCAATTTTGAGCCCCAGCCGCTTGATTTCATCAAAATTGTGAAGCGTCGCGTGAGAGATTGTCACACCCGATACCTCCACGGGCCGTAGTACCGCCACTGGCGTCAACACCCCCGTCCGCCCTACCTGAACCATCACATCCTGAACGACGGTTGTTGCCTGACGGGGAGAAAATTTATACGCAATCGCTCCACGCGGTGCTTTTCCCACAACCCCCGCCGCCGCAAACGTTGCATTATCATTAACGATGACCACGATACCATCAATTTCATACCCAAGTTTTTCACGCTTCTTTTCCCAGACATCATGAAAGGCAAAAACGTCTTCCAATGTCGCGGCCGGACGGTTGTACGGATTAACCGAAAACCCCCACGACGCCAAAATTTTATGCTTCTCCTCGTGCGTCGCCACCGGCACACCACTATCGCTAACGATGTCATACTGATACGACTCTAGTTTGCGAGACGCGGCAATAGCCGGATCCAATTGCCGAATAGAGCCAGCAGCAAGATTGCGCGTATTGGCATACGGCTTTTCTCCCTTCGCTTCTTGCTCGCGATTACACCGTTCCAATTCTTTGAGAGGCACAAATATCTCACCGCGCACCACAAGGTGATCGGGAATTTTCCATTTTCCTAACTGCGTCAACCGCTGCGGAATTGTGGCAACGGTTTTTACGTTTTGTGTCACATCCTCTCCAATCTTGCCATCGCCACGCGTAGCGCCTAACACCAAAACTCCTTTTTCATACACCAATTCAATCGCCAATCCATCAAGTTTCAGCTCGCAGTAAAAAAGCGGGGCGCCATTCACCGCTGAAATTTTTTTCCCAAGATATTTTTCAAGACGTTCCAGCCATTCCTCCATTTCCTTTTGAGAAAATGCGTCGTTAAACGAGAGCATCGGCGTTTCGTGCGCAACTTTTACAAAAGCGTCCAGCGGCGCGCCGCCGACTTTTTGCGTCGGCGAATCAGAGACCGCCAATTCTGGAAATTGATTTTCCAGCTCTTCCAATTCGTTTTTGAGCGTGTCAAAAGCGGCATCGTCGATTTCGGGCGCGTCAAAGGTGTGGTACAGCGTCCGATGGTAATCAATCAGTTTTCGTAATTTTTCCGCGCGTACGCGCGCCGATTCTTTGTCCATAATTGCTCAGCAACAAAAAACTCCCCTCCGTTTGAAATAAAAAATTGACCGACTACGGAGTTGCGGGGTTAGTTGAAAATTCAAGAGATCTATACACACGCCCCGCATGCCCCATCGTTTTAACATCGAGTAGCGGGTACGTACCACTGGCACTTATCGACGCCGTGGCACCATTGGTCGGCGCAGGAGAAAGCGCCGAAGGAAGAGCGCAATGAGCAGGATCGGTCGCACATGTGACAAACAATGCATAGAAAACCTGCTGAATCCCCGCATCGGCCGCATAAATCGCCTCAGTAGAATTGGCAATATCGCCCGCATTGCGAAGCTCCTGGACGGTAACGTAGCCAACAATCGCGCTGACTGCCAGCATGCTGGCGCCCAAAACCATAACCATAATCAGCATCGCCTGGGCACGGTTATCACAGATCATTGATTCTTTTTTAAAACTTTTTAGATGCATATTTTCATTTTGCGCGCGGTTACATCCCCCATGCTCGCGATTCAACCGACGTTTGAATATAATTGGTGACGGTCTGATTTTTATCGGCCGTGGTGATACCGATGACGATCGTCGCCAAACAAGGAGCCGATACGGTCCCGTAGCCAACCGGATTTTGGACCGTTACATGAAAATACGAAATGTCTACATTTGAGGCTGTAAACGGCTGGGTAAGCGTAATTGGATTACTTCCATTTTGTATTGAACGCGTAAGTATCCCGCTATTTTTGTCCCATGCATACGTAACCGTCTGTGCGACAACCTGCGACGTATTAGGATCAACCGACGAACGGATGAAGGTGATATCACTTCCTCTGGTAGTAACATAATTGGACCCCATGCGCATCTCGCGCAACATCTGTTCCATACTCAAACTCATGTTGTTAGATGCTGAAGCCATCTTGAGCACCACGCGCTGAGTTGCCAGCGACTGCGCAAATCCTCCCACACTAATGGCAATAAACATGGAAAAAATAAACATCGCGATCAGCATCTCAATCAGCGTTTGTCCGCTTTCCCGGCCAGCACCGCGCCGGAGAATATTTTTCAACAGAAAAAAATTCATATTTATGGCTTTCTCCAGTTAAAGAAATGATCCTCAACATTAACCGACATTACCGCTCCTCCCTTCGTCTGCCAGGCAACGATGCTGTTGATAACCGCTTGATCGGAAGACTGCCATGAAACGAACACCACGCGGTGAAACGGCGTCGATGAGGCGCCCGCAGGCGCTCCCCCCACCGATGACAGATATGTCACATTCCCGAAAGAATCGCTCCCAAGATACACCTGGGAAGCGGGCAAAGCGAAAACTGCCTGGGGAGTTTGTGCAATGCTTTGCGATAGACGAGTCAACGCAAGACCATTTAAGCTCATCGTAACCACATACGCTCCGGCGGCAAGATTGTTCTGGTATCCTTTTGAGGCAAAAACATTATTGTCCAACTGGTAGCCGGCAAGTTCAACGCCCTCGCCGGCAAGATAGGAAGAAATATATTGGCTGGTAATCACCCGATTCAATCCGATAGAAGCGTTGAGCACCATCAGTATGCCAACCAGCCCGATAACCGTCATGGAAAGCGCCACCATTGTCTCAACCAAAACCTGGCCATTCTCTCTTTTAATAGTTTTTTCATCCGCGCGCGCGAGAATATTCTGGACCGAGAAAATCATGGGCATGTTGTTGTTATCTGTCCGAACCCGTTGATGACGACACAAGCTTTAACACTGGCATTTTTGCGGCCAGTAATCGTGACCACAAGATCGGGCAGCAAACTTGAGCCCCCAACGGGATTATTCGTGTCCCCACAGCGTACGCCGATCCCCAGTATATCCGCACACGTTCGCGGATCGGGAGGGATGAAATAAAGATAGTCGAAATTTGCAGTCACGTATACACCATTCAAAGAGACGCTCGGCTGTCCCGGCAATGATGAAGTCGCCAAATTTATAAGAGTACCCGCATCAATGGGGCATGGCCCGGAGCCGGAGGGCAAATACGAGAAAACCGAAAGCGAGGTCGCAAGATTGTTGTTCCCCTGAGGGATTGCAATGCCGTAACCGCAAGGCGCCTTGCTCCCCGATGTTCCCGCGGAGGCATTGAGTGGCGACCCATAGGTGGACACCGCTAAGTTACGCGCGTTATATACCGCCGACATGATAACTCCCTGCTCCCGAAAAACGCTGATTTGGTCAGTGGCCGATCCGCTGTAAAAAACCGCGATCGCCATAAGCGCGCTCAACAAAAAAACCACCACCATAATCTCAACGATGGTAAACCCCCGTTCCGATGTGAGAATTAATCTAGCCGATGAACGTATACGCACGATTACAGTATACTCAAGTATGCCCCCGCTAGTCCAGCGCCCCAAAAGAAAACAATCGCCGTTGCCAAAACAATAAACGGCCCGAAGGGAAGCTGATCGGACATCTTCTTCTTCCCTATAAGTAGATACCCCACAGCGACAAGACCCCCGATGATAAACGACAGTCCCATAATAACAACGATATCGGGCCATCCAAAAAGCAAACCCAACGCGGCAATCAGCTTCACATCACCCATCCCCATGCCTCTTCCCAGAGAGGCGAGGACGATAATAAGAAAAAAGATGAGCCCGACAGCAAGGCCCGTTAAATGATTTGCCCAAACCTCCTGAAAAGTGGGGAACAATCCAGAAAAGTGGCCCAAAAAAGATCCACCCCCCATACCAGAGGTAATGCCCACGAACCACATCACAACAGTCCATGCGGCGCCCAAAACAGCCAGCACCGCATTGACGCTGTTAGGGATAACAAAATAACGAAAATCGATAACAACAACAATAATAAAAAGCAAAAACACGGCCACCCACAAGACAGATGCAAGCGCGATAATCCACGCATGAGCCCCAAAAACGAGCGAAGAAAGCATCCCCGAAAGCTGAAGCGGAACAAAAACAAAAAGCAGTCCTACCGCTAATTCAACAATCGGATACTGAATTGAGACCGGTGCGTCGCACGAGCGGCACCTGCCTTTCTGTAAAAGATAACTCACTAACGGCACCAGATTGGTCCACGCCAACTCGGCTTTGCACGTGGGACAATGTGATCTCCCGAGCCACCGCCGCCAGCCGAAAAACGGCTGTGACGGCTCATAACGTAGAATGACCACATTCAAGAAACTGCCGATTGCCAAACCAAAGAGAAAAAGAAAAACAATAAGGAGCCAACTCATACCAGTGCAAAAGAAGCGAGAGCTAAAACTGAACGCAATAGACCGACGGCGTACTCGTGGTAAACTGGTTGGAACACGGCACGCTGAAGTTACAACCGGCCGGCGTACTGGCTAGCCCCTGCTTCCACGCGGAAGCAGAATTAGAAAGCGGAACCCCGATAACATAACTCTGATTATTCGACAAGGAGCAATATTCATACAATGGATTTGCTAACGATCCCCCGGCGGGGTCAACGGGAAGATTTTGATTATTGCTTAAGATGCCGTCCGCTTGAAGCACTCCGTTGAGCGTTTGGGGTAGATCACCGCCCGACTTACTTGACCACACTGTTACGTTCGGATACGACTGATGGGCATTATAATACCGCTCCAAATAGGTCTGCACATTCTGAATATCGGACAATCGCCGAGCGTCATACGCGCTCTGACGAAAACCCGAAAGCCCCACCAAGAAAACCGACGCCAAAATGGCGATGATGGCCACCACCACCAGCATTTCAACCAACGTAAAACCTTTTTGGTTCGAAAGGCTTTTTGCGCGCACCCCCGCAAATATATTTTTCATATCAATGACTCGTCGATTAGTAATAATTATTTTTTTATACAAACTATTCTATTGGTTCGAGTATACCACACGCCGACCTACACCTGCAACGACGATGCCAGATTATAAATCGGCAAAAGAATGGCGGAAAACAGCAGACCAACCAAAATACCAATGAACAGAACCAGCATCGGCTCGATGAGCGACGACAGATTGCTCATCAACACGCTCACTTCGCTGTCATAAAAAGCGGAGATCTTAACCATCATATATTCAAGCTTTCCGGTCGTCTCGCCGATTGCCGCCATCTGGCTGACCATGGGAGGAAAAAATGCCGGATAATTCAAAAGCAACCCCGAGAATGAACCTCCTTCACGCACCCCCTGCGTAATCGCATCAAGCGCCTCCTTATATACCACGTTCCCAATCGTATTGGCGGCAATTTCAATTGCCTGGGTAATCGGCAATCCCCCTTTGATAAGCACGCTAAACGATCGCGAAAAACGGGCAATATACACTTTTTGAAACAAGTCGCCAAAAACCGGCAGGTGCAAGATAACCTGATCTCGAACCGCTTTTCCTTCCGCGCTTTTCAAATAATCAAAAACCATAAACGCCACGCCTGCAACAACAATAAGCGCTACCCACCACCATTGAGCAATGTATGATCCCCCGTACAAGACAATCTTGCTCACAAGGGGTAACTGAACGTTCATATCCTGAAAAACGGGGAGGATCTTGGGGAAGACGATGATGGCCATCAGCATACCGACGATAAAAAACAAACCAAGCAAAATTGCCGGATAGATAAGCGCGCTGGAAATCTTCGATCGCCACTCGGCCTCTTTTTCAATATAGCCCGCCAAAAAAAGCATCGCATCTTCGAGCTTGCCGGTAACTTCCGCCGAACGGATCATGCTGATATAAAAGTCGGAAAAAATCGAGTTCTGACGCTCCAGCGCCTGTGACAATGAAAGCCCCGATTCAATATCTTCGCGAATCTGGAAAATCGCCTCCTTCAAAAGAACATTCTTCGTCTGCTCATACAAAGATTGTAACGCGTTACTCAGAGGAATTTGCGATTCAACCAGCGTGGCCAGCTGACGAGTAAAAACCATCAAATCCTTCGCTTTGACGCGATTGATAGCCTGCAAAAAACCATAGGTAAATCCCTCCTTTTCCTGAGATTCAATGCTAAGGACGAAGAGATTGTGTCCAGCCAAAATACTCGTCACCGCCTCCGGGGACGACGCCTCGACTGAACCAACCTGCAACTCGCCATTTTGATTACGTGCCTGGTATTTGAACTTCATACGACAAAGCCCTGTTTACTGTTCCAAAAGAATGCGCAGCTCCGACGGGCTTAATGAATACGTCTCGGCATTTTCCATACTGATCTCGCGCCGGCGCACTAAGTCCGCCAGCGATTTATTGAGCGTCAACATACCTTCCTGGCTATTGGTCTCAATAACCAAATCAATCTGGTACGTTTTGCGTTCGCGGATAAGATTACGAATCGCCGCATTGGTGATCATGACTTCGCACGCCGGTACGCGCCCACCATCAACACGGGGGATCAAACGTTCAGACACAATGCCCACCAAAACGGCAGACAACTGCGATGCAATCTGCCCCTGCTGTTCAGGCGGAAAACTGTCAATGATACGATCAATAGTCTGAGCCGCCGAATTGGTGTGCAGGGTCGACATAACCAAATGACCGGTTTCTGCGGCGGTCAGCGCGGTGGCAATTGACGTCGAATCGCGCATCTCACCGATCATAATAACATCGGGATCTTGCCGCAAGATGGAACGCAGACCATTGGAAAATGACTCCGTGTCACCGCCCACTTCGCGCTGTGAAATAATGCTTTTGTCTTGAGTGAAAACATACTCAATCGGATCCTCAATGGTGATGATGTGTTCGGTGCGCAAATGGTTTATCTCGTCTAGAAGCGCGGCTAATGTCGTTGATTTTCCATGTCCGGCCGGACCAACCACCAAAATAAATCCCTGCGCCAGTTTCGTAAAATCATGCAAAACCGGAGGAAGCCTGAGTTCTTCAATGGTGCGCACCTGCGCGGGAATCAAACGAAGTGCCGCGGCTAAAAATCCTTTTTGGCGATACACGTTGACGCGAAAACGCGCCTTATCTTCAAACGCATACGAAAAATCGACTTCCAGATGCTGTTCAACCACTTGCCGCTGTTCATCGGTCAGCAAACCAAGGATCAAGCCCTCCGCATCCTTAGGAGTTAAAATCGGATATTGCGTCAGTGGCACAAGCAATCCATCAATACGCAACGTGGGATACCGCCCAACCCCCAAATGCAGATCGGACGCCTCTTGCTTGGCACACATCAAAAGCAGTTCCTCGAGTTGTTTTTTGTAGTCAGTCATATGCGAGCAGTATAACACGAGGCCGTTAAAAAATAAACCCGAACCGATCTTTTAGAGCGTCTCAGTCTCGCGCAAAACCGTTTCAATCGACACCAGACCCTCCAACGCCTTGAGGATACCATCTTGTCGCAACGTCACCATGTTCTGACGCTTAGCCTCTTCGACAATAGCGCTTTCTCCCTGGCGAGCGGCGACGATTCTTTCCAATTCGCGATTCATTTCAAGCATTTCAAACAAAGCAATACGACCGGAAACACCCTTTCCCTTGCACGCATCGCATCCGGAAGACTCATACACCGTTAAGGTCTGTTCATCGATCCCCGTCTTGGCTTGCGCCGGAATATTTTTAAGTTCGCTTTCTATGATGGCGGCGATTTCAGGCGTAGGCGTCTTTGCTTTTTTGCACTCCTGGCACAAACGGGGCACCAGACGCTGTCCCACCATCACATTGAGCGCTGCGGGAATCAAAAACGGCTCCACACCCATATCAATCAAGCGCGGGATAACGCCGGCGGCATTGTTGGTGTGCAGAGTTGAAAGCACGACATGCCCGGTCAGCGCCGCATGAATTGCCAACCCGGCCGTTTCGTTGTCGCGGATTTCACCCACCATGATAACGTCAGGGTCTTGGCGCAGAATCTGCCGCAATCCTGAGGCAAAATCGTATCCGATTTCCGGATGAACCTGGGACTGGTTGAGGCCATCCATATAATATTCAACCGGATCTTCCAAGCTGACAATGTTGACCTCGTCCCGATTAAGAATCTGCATGAGCGCGTACAGCGTCGTCGTTTTTCCCGAACCGGTGGGGCCGGTGATAAGCACCATGCCGTACGGTTTGGCAATCGCCTGCCGTAAAGCAACCTCATTGCGGCTGATTAATCCTAACTGGCCCAAACCCTTTAACCCAACCGTCGGATCCAAAACGCGAATGGCAACTTTTTCACCAACCGGCGTAGGAAACGTCGCAACGCGAAAATCGATATCGCGCCCCATCAACACCGTGCGAAAACGACCGTCTTGCGGAATGCGCGTTTCATCTATTTTTAAATTGGAAAGCACCTTAATGCGCGACACGATTGGCTGATGCAATTCAATCGGCATCGAGGCCACTTCCTGCAAATCGCCGTCCAGACGGAAACGAATGCGCATCCGGTTCCGTTGCGGCTCGATGTGAATATCCGACGCCTTCTGCCAAACAGCTTCTTTGAGTGTTGAGGCCACAATGCGAATAATCGGCGCATCTTCCGAACCGGTCGTCGTTCCCCCTTCAACAGAGACAATCTTTTGCTCAAAAGTCATCTTCTTTGACGCCGCCGCCGAAAGCGAACGCACCGCCGCCTCAACCTCGCTGCGATACGGCGAATACTTGCGCAGAACAAATTCCCACAATGACATCGGGACCAGATAGATCCCAAGGTTCACCTTGTGCTGTTTTCCGACAAACCGGAGCGCCTCCTGCGCTTTTTCATCGTCGGGATTGACCATCCCAGCCACAAACAAATCATCGCTCGCCTCCAAAGGAACCACTTTATAGTTCCGTACCATCTCTTCGGGAATCAACTTCAGCAAATCATCCCCGATGCTTTCGGGATCAACAATTTTAAACGGAACGCCGAGCAACTGTGACTTAAGGCGAAGCAAAGCATCTTCGGGAACCGCGCGCCGTTCATAGATAAGGTCTTCAACGGGACGAGCGGTGAGCGACGCCTCCTGCAAGAGTTTGCGTCCCGCATCTTCGCCCAAAAGACCCGCGGAAACCAGTTGTGTGATCAGTACCTTGTTTTCCATAGCGGCAAACCTATGGCGTCCCAAAAGGTTGTACGTTCCCCAAGCCACCGACCGGCGGCAATGGAATGGATTGATGTTGAGCGGTAAACAAAGGAGAAGAAACCACGCTACCGGGATCAAATCCAAGCGATGTTATGGCATCTACGGACGAAAGACCCGGATTGGGAAGCACGGAACCAACCATATCGGGCTGAACAAAAAACAGGTAATACACCGCGACAAGAATGATAACCCCAACCAGCACGCTCAATGCGATGCCAAACCAACCATTCTGATTCCCTCCTCTTTCCTCATTAATAACAATTGCCATAGTAGTGTCTTCTTTTAATGACTCACCGTCTGATAATAGCTGGCAATCGAAATCGTACCGCTCAACGGCGCCGCCCCCGGCTGACTACTGCTTGCGTACGCAAGATTAATATCGGTCACATCCATCAGCAAAAAATTATTTTCAATACCCTGGACAAACCCTTTGATCGCCGCGTAAGTTCCCGTAACCTGCAAATCGGCCCGCAAAACAGCAACGGGATTTATCGCGCTCACATTGGAAGAGAGGGACGAGGCTTTCTGTATGCCGATCGACGAAATAGTCAAACCGTTCTGCTGTGCGACACCGACAATCTGGTTGGTAAAATTGGAAACGTCGGGACTCAAAGGAAGTATCATCGTCGCCTCCCCCGCAAGATTCTGACCATTGCTCAGCGTCGCCGATATATTTTTAACCTTGCCGATCGTCGCCTGATACTGATTATACTGTTGTTGTTCGGAAACCAACGTCCCCCGCAGATTCATCAGCGTTCCATATTCGGGCGAAACCAGCAACGAATAAACCGCTACCGCCCCCATCAAAAAGACGAGACCAATACCAACAAAGACGATGCGCTTAGTAGAAACTTTCATATGCATTAGTGTTGCAAAAAAGTACCGGCAACAAAAGTAATAGTAGCCGTAAACACCCCTCCCGTTGACGGCCCAGCCGGCTTGAATGAATTAAGCATAAAACTGGCAACGGCCGGATCCTGCTCCCACGCTGAACTTTGTTGAATCATTACTTGAGAAGAAGGCACCACGCCCGCAATCATGAGCATATTGGAAGTAATATTAAACTGAGCGCTGGTAATCCGCACCAATGGAGAAGTGTTTTTTTCAATCTCGCTAAAAAGATTGGTCGCCATAACGTGGTTCTTGCCAAGCTGATTGATATTATAGAGCTGGGAAAAAAGCACCAAATTAGCAGATTGGTTTCCTTGATTAACCTCGCTCTCAATCTGTTTCATTTGAGCATCCTGACGAGCAACCTGCCCGCGCAAGTACGGCTCATACCCAAATGCCATCCCTGCATAAATAACTAGGACCAGAACAAAAAGAACCACCGAGCCGATCAAAAGCCGCCACGGCGTCCCACCCCCCTCGGAAATCGAACCAATCGATTGGCGCCCTCCCATTGAAGGAGGCGGAGCGATCGGAGATCCATAATATTGTTGATTGTCTGCCATAAATATAAATAATCAATTCCGCACCCCTTGCCGATCCCACCCGTTAAACCTACAAGAATAATATACCACTTGAACGCACTATACAATCCGAAACAGCATACGCCACTACAACAAGCTCTTGATCGCCAGCCCGGTCGCAACAGCAAAGCGGGTCTTAAGTTCAGGAACCATCGCCGCCAGCTCCTGGGGAACATCAACGTAGAGCAACCCATTCCCAGGGACGACCGGAACACCCAGCCGCTGTTCCGCGTACGCCCTCATTCCCGCAAGATTTGCACCACCGCCAACCAGCATCACTCGTTCGGGCGCCACGCCCAATGTCGCCACCGCCTTTTGGCGCACGCTCTGCACTTCATTGAGTATAACATCAACAAAAGGCATTTCCAATGTGGATAACTCAAATTCCCCGTTACCACCCAGCATACCGATGCGGCGCTTCAATTCTTCGGCGCGCTTATAGCTCACCGACAACCCATTAGCAATAGCATCGGTGATGGCATCGCCGCCATAATCAATTTGCGTGTTGCTTTTTAAAAATCCTTTTTCAATAACACTGATGTTGCTGGAACGCGCGCCGATGTCCAAAAGAATCGTCGGCGTTTGATCGGTCCCCACCAACGCCCGCGCGCACGAAAGCGTCTCGACTTCCAACGCGCGCAATGAAAGACCAGCGATTTTAAAGACCGCCTTGAACCGCGCGATGGTTTCGTTGGGAATGGCGATAATAAGAATCTGCTGTTTCACAAATCCATTCGCATCATCGCGCTGACCGACACGCACCCAGTCGACAGCGATTTCAGAAAGCGGAAGCGGAATGTTCTGTTTGATCTGAAACGGCATCGCCTTCTCGGTTTCGTCCTGCGGCATGTCGGGAATTTCAATCATCGTAGTAAACGATGCGAACGACGGAATAGACGCGATGGCGTTGGTTGCCGAAAAATGCGTGCGAGCCACCAGAAGTTTCAATAGTTCGCCGGCCTCTTTTTCTGAAATACGCAATGCGTTGGCCTGGATAACGCTGTTGGGACGCTCAAAAACAGGGACCGTTTCAATCAGGCCGTAATTAGTTAAACGCGGATTGGCATCCGAGCGCGACAACTCAATCGCCTTGATTGAGGTTGTGCCAATATCCACGCCGACATATGAACGGACAGAAAATGCCCGCTTGAGAAAATCAAATGCCATAGAGATTATGTTCGTCCTGCGATATACTTACGAGATAGTATACTCATTTTTATGCTCGTGAGCAACCACACGGCAAAAAAAGAAGTACGTGAGATGTTTGCCCGCATCACCGAGAAAGTCGGCGATGCCTTCTTCCCCCCTCGTTGCGTTGCGTGCCACGCCGCCATTGACCACCAATACGCCTTCGTGTGCCAAAAATGTTTTGATGCGATTGAATTGAATACCGCGCTCTATTGTCCCATCTGTATGGGACGCATCGGCAACCCACAAACACTCTGCCATCGAAATGCCGGCTATCTACTCGCCCCCGCGACATTTTACAGAGACCCCATTCCCGCGCTCGTGCATCATTTGAAATATAAAGGGCTTATCCGCATCAATACTTTAGCAAGCGCGCTTCTCATTGCCTACCTCAAAAAAATCAATCTTCCTTTTGATCATTGTGTATTCGTGCCTATACCCCTTCATCCCTCGCGCCAGCGTGAGCGCGGATTCAACCAAGCGTTCCTTCTCGCGCAACAATGTGCTGCCTATTTCAATCGGCCGCTTGTTCCGGCACTGACGCGCATCACTAAAACAAAACAACAAGCATCACTGCGCGACCCCGCACAACGATACGCCAACGTCACCGGTGCTTTTGTACTTAACCCAGCCACCACAATTCGTGGGTCGACCATCATTCTCATCGACGACGTCTCGACGTCGGGCGCAACACTTGCGGTTGCGGCGCATACACTCAAATCCGGTGGCGCGCGAAAAATTATCGGTGCAGTCGTTGCCAAAGCGCAGTAACGTTGCCAACGCGCGGTAAAACAGCTATGCTTTCGGACAAGATATCGCAGAAACCACATTCATGCTTGAATATATCTTTGCTTTCTTTGTCGGCGGGATCATCACGGTCATCATCACCTATTTTGAATTATCCGGATTTCCAACGCTGTCGCGACTCGCGACCATGTTTCCGATTTTTACCTGGCTTTCGTACCTTATGATCGGCCACCTGGGCGGACCCAAGACCGTCGCCGACCATTCACTCTTTGTCCTTTTGGGAACACTCTTTGCATGGGTCCCCTATATGCTGGTGATTCATTTCTGCGCGCCGCGGCTCGGCGTCAACAAAGCCATCGGACTGGCGATTCTTGTCTTTATCATATTGGCGATCGTCTTTGTTAACATCTATCAAAAAGCGTAGCCAAAAAAATACGCACAAAAACCGCGTGCACAAAAAACAACCATGTCGCGCGATTGTTTTTTTTATTTTTGTTACTTCAATGACTCATCTCATTAACGTCCCGCGCCAAACACTCCGGGAATTCCTTGCGGCCGAAGCTGGATGGACTGAGCGGTAACACTGCCATCTGGATTCTGCGTTCCCGTCACCACAACCTCCTTTTGTTCCGCCAGATCAGAAACCGTTCCCGATGTCATTTTGAGAATGGGCGTGCTCGTTGAGTAAAAAACAATTTGCGAATTGCCGTTGCGCAATTGAAGCGTTAAACTCGTTGCGTCCATGGCAATAATCTGCCCGTCCACAAACGTGTTTCCCGATCCCCCGGTTGCCCCACGCCGCCCCATTGCTCCGGGTAGTCCACTCCCAAATCCCGCCGACGGACTCTGCGGCTGATGGACGACATACCCCACACCCAAACCGACCAGCAAAGCAACGACCCCAACCGCTATTGTAACGTAATTTTTTTTCATATCTTTTTTATATGCGCGAATGAATACTATTATTCGTATCGAAGTGCATCAATCGGATTGAGGCGCGCCGCGCGCCGCGCCGGATAATATCCGAAAACGATGCCAATGCCCGCCGATACGCCAAAAGAAAGTAGAACCGCAAATAACGACACCTGTGTGGAAAGTCCCGCAAAACTGGCCAGCGCCCACGACGCCACCCACCCCACAAGCACGCCCCCTACGCCGCCGATAAACGTCAACGCAGTGGCCTCAATGAGGAACTGACGTGAAATGTCGGTGCGCTTGGCGCCGATCGCCTTGCGCAATCCGATTTCCCGCGTACGCTCGGTGACGGTCGTAAGCATCATATTCATAATCCCGATACCGCCCACCACCAACGAAATACCCGCAATCGACGCCAACAACATCGTAAAGGTATTGGTAATGGTTGAGGCGGCTGCAACGATGTCAGCTTGGTTTTGTACGGTAAAATCCGCCAGCGCCGCATTTGAAATATGATGCCGCGCCAGCAAGAGCGTGGTCACCTGCTGTTGTACCGACACCATAGACGCGGCGTCTTGCGCGGAAATGGCGATCGTGCTCACATATGGTTGCCCATTCGCGCCGAGGCCAACAAGATAGTGCTGAGCTACCGAGATAGGGATAAAGACCATATCATCTTGATTGAAAAATCCGCTCCCGCCTTTTGACTGCGTAACACCAATAACCGCAAACGAAATTCCGTTAACGCGAATAGTTTGTCCAATAGGATTAGTACCTGCTCCAAAAAGATCGGCAGCAGCGGTTGGTCCCAACACCGCCACCTTTGCCATACTGGCCACCTGCTGATCGGAGATAAACGACCCGCTGTCCATTGTTAGATTGCGCACCGTCGGATATTGGCTCGTCGTTCCGACTACTTGCGTATTTGTATTCGTTCCCTTTGCGGTAATTTGATACCGACGCGAAAGCTCCGCATCTATTCCCTGTACGGAAGTAACGCCCTGCACGATCGCTTCCTCATCGGCCATGGTTAATGTCTGCGAACTTCCCAACCCGCCGCTCACCTCAACCCCCGGACCGCGCTGTGCACCGGGGCTCACCACGATAAGATTGGATCCGATGGATTGAATATTCTGCTGGATGCTGTTCTGCGATCCCTGGCCGATAGCGACCATGGCAATCACCGACGCCACGCCGATAATAATTCCCAGCATCGTCAAAAATGACCGCACCTTGTTGGCGGAAAGCGCCCAATAGGTTTCTTCAAAAAGATCGGCAGTGGTCATAGGTGTTTTGTATTGAGCGTGTCGCTTATAATCGACCCATCGCGAATATGAATGATGCGGCGCGCGTGCTGGGCCACATCCGGTTCGTGCGTGATAAGAATAATCGTGCGCCCCTTTCTGTTTAAATCGGCAAATGTTTCCAGAACAATCTCGCCCGTCTTGGTATCCAAGTTTCCCGTCGGTTCGTCGGCTAAAATAATAGTCGGATCGTTGACCAGCGCGCGCGCAATCGCCACCCGTTGCATCTGTCCTCCCGATAATTGATTGGAATAATGGTTAAAATGCCCTTCGTCCAATCCGGCTGAAAGCAGTGCCTCTCGCGCCCGCTCTTCGCGTTCGCGCCGCGGCACTTCCAGATACATCAGCGGCAACATTACGTTGCGAATAACCGTTGCGCGCGGCAAAAGATTAAACGCCTGGAACACAAACCCAATTTTCTCCTTGCGGATATCAGCCAGCTGATCCTCGGACAGCGTTGATACGTCTTTGCCGTCTAAAAAATATTTTCCGTCCGTAGGCGAATCCAACGCTCCCAGAATATGCATCATCGTTGACTTTCCCGATCCGGACGGCCCCATAATCGCGACAAACTCACCGTCTTCAACGCGAAACGACACCCCTTTAAGGGCATACGTTTCTACATCCCCGCTCTGATATCGTTTTGAAACATTTTTAATTTCAATCATACATGTCCGGTTACCGACCCAACGCACGAAAAACGCCACCCGCCGCCGCGCCACCGCTCAATCCGGATGAAGTGCGGCTCTGTGTTGAGGCAGCCGTTGCCGACGAGGTAATCGTTTGCGTGACCACGATGTCTCCAGCAGAAAGCCCACTGGTGATTTCGGTCTCCGTATCATTGGCACTGCCCACCACCACCACCTGCTGGCGCGGAGCACTGCTCGAAAGATACAGTGCCGAACTGCTGGACACCGGTGTAATAGCACCGGCGCTCAACACCTGAACGTAACTCTGGTTCCCCTGCGTTTTAATAGCGCCGTTAGGAACCACCAGCACGTTTTGAACGACACTGGTAACGATATTGGCCGTCACGCTCATACCCGACTTAACTCGCGGATCCTGCGTATCAAACGCGATTTTGACCGTGTAGTTAACCACGCCCTGTGTCGCCGTTCCAACCGTGTCCACCTCGGCCACCGTACCAGCAATAGACAGTCCGCTCACGGCATCAAACGTCAACGTTGCCTTCTGCCCCACCTGGACATTGACCACGTCCACTTCATTGAGTGAAATTTCGGCAATTTTTTTCTGCGACACCAGCGTTGCCACCGCAGTTCCCGATTGGGCCTGATCGCCAACTTGGATATTGAGCGCGGCAATCTGTCCGGCAAACGGTGCGGTAATAATGGTATTGCCGTAAGCATTTTGAGCCGCTTGAAGCTGGGCCTTGGCCGATGTCAATTGCGCTTGCGCCGATTCAATGTCCTGCGATTGGGGCGGCGCGACTTGTACCGCCAACGACGCCTCCGCTTGTTGAAGCGCTAACTGCGCATTCTGAACCGATTGGTATGAGCTGGCGATCTGCGAAATAATCTGGTTCACCGTCGACCGTGCGCTATCAACCGTGGACTTATCATTGGCAATGGTCGACGCAGTAAATCCCGGCATCGTGATCGCACTGGCCAACGCATCCATTAAATGATTTGAGAGAGCACGCATCGCGGACAGATACGTCTGCGATTCTACAACCGCCACGCTCAACTGATCGGGCGATGATGTAGCCGACAGCGTGCCGAGTAATGTTTGCCACGCATTTAAATCGGCACCGACCGTCACCCGCCCCCACGTCGCATCAATACCGGCTTGCGTATCGGACGTTTGAAACGTCAGTGTCGGATTGGAGCTCTCTCCATTTGAAAAGAGCGGATCCAATTGATTGCGCACCAAGCCATCGGCCTGCGTGTATGAACTTTGCAATTGTATAAGTAAATTTTGATATGCGTGTGTCAACGCATTTTGCGAAGACGTCACTGATAGTTTGGCAACCGCCAATGATTGCGGCGTCGTACCGGCAAGTAACTTGTCGTAGCTGGCCTGCGCGCTCTGCACCGATGCCTGCGCTTGTGTGAGCGTCAGCGACGCACTGCGTTGATCCAATACGGCAATCGTCTGCCCGGCCGAAACGCGCTGACCAACGGCCACATCAACCGCGACTACCTGCCCGGACGCCTGCGGAAAAATATCAATTTGATTCTGCCCCGACACCTGTCCGGTTCCCGATACTGACGTCACCAGCGTGCTAGTTGCGACGGTAGCAATGCCATAGGTCGTTTGCTGTATGCCGGAGGGAAAAAGAAAATAGTATCCTCCCGCAACGACAATCAGCGCCACCAATGCGCTGATAATTTTATGACCTTTGCCGTAGGAAACTATTTTTTGTGTAATCGATTGTATATTCATACCTGGTTTCTATAAAAACACTCTCTGCTTCCCTCCTCACTGCAGAAGCAGAGAGTGCCTATGGCGCTACGAATAACCCACCGGTCTTACCAACCCAACCCCATCCCCCGCCCGCCACGACGCCCCGGATGCGTTGCTTGATTGTTCTGGATAGATTGCAACCGCGCATCGGCTTGCGCCTGCGTGATAACACCGTTGGTCACCAGCGCTTGTAATGATGTCTTTATCTGCGCCATGCGCGCGGCTCTCATCTTCTGCTGTAGTTGTTCTTTGGTAATGCCGTGATCTTGAGCGATTTGTTCAAGGCTTTTTCCCTGCGCCCATTCGTTTTTAAGTTCATCAACGCTGATGCCTAACATTGCCGCTTCGTTCTCAAAGGCGGCCATTTGATTGGCAGCTATCTGTTGGGGCGAAGATGCGCTCCAGAATAATCCGTGAGCCGAGGCCACGCCAGCTCCCATAATCCCCAAACCCAAAGAGGCCATCGCCGCGTATGCAACAAATTTACTTTTTTTCATTTTTTTAAACCGTTACTATTAATGGACTGACTAGCCCAGTCACTTATACTACAATCACCACGGGTAATTATTTCACCCACACGCCCAATCACATCTTCGGCGGCGCTGTGCCACAAAAAACCGCTCTTTTTGAACGGCTATTTGTTCATTACATTTATAGCGCGACGACACAACATCTACCATCGATCAATCCGAATGCCGTCGGCGCGAACGATATTACCATCTTGATTGCCGAACACCACGACGACATCACCCGGACCAAAGTTTGCATCAAAAGGAGCTATGCGCGTATCAGACGCGATAACCACCGTCATCTGTGTTCCGCCAAGATCCTCCATAACAAAAGTATTGCCGGTGCGCGAAACAACCGTTCCTCGCCGAATGTCGGGGAATCGCGGCGTGCCGAATGCACGATAGAATTGTCCCGAAAACGATCTATCATCATGGCGCGTAGCGCGAAACATGGCTCGTTGCAATGGGACGATAAAAACACTCCCACCAATAACTATCGCCACAATACCGAGAGTGACATACACGAGCGGCTCGCGGTACGCAAACGCATACCGCCGCACCAAAATTTCAAGCACCACAAGAAACAGCACCGCCACGCCGATCAACAACCACGGCAATGAGCGAAAAAAAATGAACCATCCATGCAGTCCAAACCCCGGCGCGAACAACACTCCCGTCTGCCGCAAAGTAAAAGCGATAAAACTCCCCAGATACAGCACCGCCAACGCGCAGAGCACGACTCCCAATGCCAGCAACGTCGCCCGCAAAACGAAGTGCCACCGCGGACGCATCGTAACCTGCCCGTTGGCAATAGCGGAAAGAATTTTTTCTTTTGCTGATTTTTTTGGCTCGTTTTCCATTGTGTTTTTCATAGTCATTTACACATCGTGCTCAATTATTTTTGCCAGCGCCTCTCGGCCGCGGCGCAAGCGCACCCCGACGGTGGCAACCGGAATGTTGAGCACGTCGGCAATTTCCTGATATCCCAGCTCTTCAAAATAATACAACACCAAGGGCTCCCGATATTTCACATCCATTTTTTCCAGCGAACGATCCAGCGCTTCACGCGTCTGTTTCCGCTCCGCGTCTCGCATCGTCGTTTCATCGGCAACCACGTGCGGCAAAAGCACATCAAAGTCCGGGAGTGATAGCGTTATCTTCCCTTGTTTCTTTTTTATCGCATTAATGCACTCGTTGTGCGCGATCCGATAAATCCATGATGAAAACTTCCGCGCCGCGTCAAAACTTCTGATATTGACGTACGCTTTAATAAACGTTTCTTGCACCACATCTTCCGCCTCGTCGCTATCAAGCAAAAATTTTTTTGCGTACCGCTGTAAACGCGCCTCGTACCGCTCCACCAAAACGCCAAAACGCTCGACATCGCCGCGCTGTATTTTTTTTACAATTTCCTCATCAGATATCGCCGCTTCATCGTGAGCCATGTCTGTCGAGTATGCGGCCTCCATATCAATGATACAAAAACCGCCTAAAATTATTTCATTTTGGCTTTATCGGGCGCACGACCATAGTCGTCGGCTAGGCGCACAATGTCATTTTCCCGATGGATACCCAACGTCACCTCAATAATCACCGCATTAGTAACCGCCGCCATGCGATGCACTGTCCCTCGAGGGATTTTCAGCAGCATGCCCGGCCCCAGTATCCGCGTTGTCTTCCCCTTGGTCATGCGCACCGTGCCACGAACCACCAAATGATACTCCGTTCGCAAACGATGTTTCTGCAAACTCAAACGTTCTCCCTTTTTTATAAAAAGCGCCTTCAGGTGCCACCGCCCCGCTTCTTGCGCATAGTCATAGTAGGCGCCCCACGGCTTGCGCGTTGTTTTATGTAATCGTTGTATCGGCATGCAGACAGTATACGCCATTCATCGCCCAACATCCATTACAGCGCAGTGAGAATTTCTTGCGTGCTTCGCACCCGCCCCATGCGTTTGAAAATCCCCTGCATCACATGCGTGTGTTCCTGTGCCGATCGCGCCGCGCTGGCGTCTTCGACAAAAATCTGGTTATACCCGCGCTCATACGCGTCGCGCGCGGTGCTTTCCACGCCGACATTGGTTGAAATACCGCAGAGCACGATGGTGTCTATGTTCCGCCGGCGCAATTGCAAATCAAGCTCGGTGCCGTAGAACGCTCCCCACTGCCGCTTGGTGATAATAAAATCTTCCGGCGCTTGTTTCATTTCCGGAACGATGTCCGCCCAGTCGGACGAACGCGGCCCAAATCCCATCGCCTCGTCAACGGACGGAGACAACGCGTCCTTGCTGTCGGCCGACGGCGTCACATGCACCAAAAACACCGGCATCTTTTTTGCCCGGAATGCGGCGGCAAGCGCGGCGGCGTTTTTAACAACCTCGGCGGACGCATGCGGTTCAGTCGGCATGGCCACGATCCCTTTTTGCAGATCGATTACCACCAACGCGGTTTTTGTTGGATCAATAGAAAACGAATCAGTCATAAGACGGTGTGTACATAGTACGCGACAACGGCGCAAATCGTTTCACGACCCAACGCTCTCACAGCGCCGCAACGATCTTACTGTTCTGACTCGGACGCCGCCCGCGCGCGCCAAAAACACTGCTCTCGAGATCACTATCTGCCGACAGCTAAACTGAACCGCCGCCGCTCGGTTTGCTTGCCACTGAGTTTCCTGCGCTATCATGTAAGAAATCGGCTCCTCAAGAGTACTACTAATAGTCATTAGTAACAAAACCATCGTTTATGAAAATCAAAGACAAAGTTGTCGTAGTTACCGGCGCATCGGGAGGCATTGGGCGCGCGGCCGCGCAGTGGTGCGCCGACCACGGCGCCAAAGTCGTGCTGGCCGCCCGGTCAAAGGGAGCGTTAGCAACGTTTGCCAAGGAACTTCCCGACGCCATCGCCGTCCCCACCGATATGCGCAACCCCAAAGACATCACCCGCCTCATCAAAAAAGCCATCGACCACTACGGCCGCATCGACGTGCTGATCAACAACGCGGGCCAAGGGATGCACGGCCCCGTTGAAACCATAGACATCGGCGATTACCAGCGCATCATGGAACTAAACGTCTACGGCGCGCTGCGCGCCATGCAGGCAGTCATCCCCACAATGCGTGAGCAAGGCGGCGGCACTATTATCAACGTCAGCTCGCTGGTATCCAAAAATTATTTCCCGGGCTTAGGCGCGTATGCGTCAACCAAGTACGCACTCAACGCGCTGTCGTTGACCGCACGGCAAGAATTGGCACCCGACAACATCACCGTCAGCGTCATACATCCCAAAATGACCGCCACCGAATTTATGAAAAATTCCCTGGGACCCGCGTTTGATATGGGTGCGCGAGACAACCGCCCGCTCCCCGTCATCGACACACCCGAGCAAGTCGCCGAAAAAATCGGCGCACTGATCGAATCCGGAGACGCCGAAGCGGAGATGTAATTTTCCCGTGCAACCATTTTTAATCCATGACTACACCCACGCGCATCATCGCGTACACGATTGCGGCACTGCTGATTGCGGTAACGGGCGGCGTTATTTTTGCCGCGCATCCGTTCGCACGTTCTTTCCTCGCGCCACAACCGAACCAACCGCACGCGATCGCCACACCTTCCCCAATCGCCGCGCCGGCATCAGACGACGCATCGCCACCCGCCGCAACACTTTCCGAATCGCAACCGTTTTCCGGTTTGGTTACTTCCATTTGGGATAACCGCGTCATCATCGAAACCAGACCGCCAGTGCCGACAGAGGACGTTACCCCGCACATCATCCTCATCACGCCCGCCACGCAGATTACCGGCGGCGCTCTGGCAGACATTAACGTAGGAACCGATATTTCCGGATCAGGTATTCCCACCGCGAACGGCGCCATTACAGCGCGTTTTTTAACCATCAATTCCCCCACAACGCGCTGATACCCTCGCGAAAAAACGTTTTCCCGCTCTTGCTTGACACAAATTAGTTATGGGTATATACTCATAATATATCGGCGGTGGGAGTCGAGCCGCCTGCGGATATAGTAATAAAAAATCACCACTACTATGCCACGATTTGATGGAACAGGTCCTAACGGACAAGGCCCGCAGACGGGTCGGGGAATGGGCCCCTGCGGAGGCGGAATGCGGCGCGGCGGAGGTCGTTACCCCGGGTACGGACAAGGATTCGGTTTTGGCGGAAGACAATTCATTTCCCCTAAAAACGAATTAGCTGCGCTTGAGGCCGAAGAACAGGATTTGGAAGAACAGTTAGCAATCATTAAGGAAGAGAAAGAGGCGCTCAAAAAAGAGATCAAATAAAAAGAAGGCGCATGGACCGGCTTTGAGCAAAACGCTCAAAGCCGGGGTCGCCTTCTTTGCAAGAAACGTTATCACGCATATACTCACCAGATCAACACCATGCCCCGACCACGACTCTGCCGTTGCGTACGATTTACTCCCCACGCCACCCACTTCAAACCGCAGGGAATTCCTATGCGAGATCTTGAGATCGTCGAGCTGACGACCGAGGAGATAGAAGCATACCGCCTGCGCCACATCGACGATCTTGACCAGACCGAAGCGGCAAAAAAAATGAAAACCTCGCAGAGTACCTACCAGCGCATTCTCTACTCCGCCTACAAAAAAATCGCCGACGCGCTAGTGAACGGTAAGGCGATCAAAATCCTTTCACAAAGAAGTGCAGAGTAACCGCCCGTTAAACCATACCAGAAATCCAGACGCCAAAGCGTGACGGTTTTTTGAACATGCTTTCTGCCTGCGGCAGACAGACAAACTCGCGGTGCCCTTTTGGGCATAACAGTTTTCCATCCCAAGGCTGATCACCCGCAGGGTGACACGTTTTAATACAAGGCGGAGGGGGCGAGATTCGCCTTCGGCTCAATTGTACGCCATCGCGCACAATCAGCCTAGGTACCGACTCGCGTCCCGATGCGCTCATCGGGACAAGCTCCCTGCCTACCGGCAGGCAGGCGTCGTTCGAATCCCATGCAAGCAAAGCAGTTTGCTTGCTCCACCGCAAACAAAAACCCGCTTCACGCGGGTCTTGTTTGCGGAGGGGGCGAGATTCGAACTCGCGATGCCCTTTCGGGCATAACAGTTTTCAAGACTGTCTCCTTCAACCACTCGGACACCCCTCCGTTTTTTAAAAAGCGCACGAGACCACTATGCGACCCCTCCTTTCTTGACTCTCACCATATCAGAAAAAATCTCTCATTTCCAGACGCAAAACTGCCCCGATAGATATCGGGGCAGTTTTCCCTCATGCACCTTGCTTATGTTATTTAATTGTCGCGACCGTTTTGCCGTCCGTCTCCCCCGCCAACCGTGCCGCCCACGTTAATCGTGGTGCCGCTGGCATTAAGTTGCAGCTGCAAATTGGTTGTTGCGCTGGCATTTTCATCCACCGGCAACGGCACCCGAAGGTCATCTTCAATCCGAGGAATGAACCGATTCTGATTTTCATGCTGGTTTTGTTTGGTCTCTTTATTTTTATCAGAGCTGGATGCGTTCATGTTTTGTTCCTGATCCCGCTGCTCATTTTGCCGCTGTCCGGGCGCGTTTTCCGACGGCGCGTTGCCTTCATTTTCAAATTCAACGCGATACATGTGCGTGGCAACAGCCTGCACTTTGGCATTCTGCGCGGCCTGCTGCGCGGCCTGATAATCGGTAAATGCCCCAACATAATTGCCCGCCTGATTGGCTGCGTCACCGGAAGCCATATCTTGTTGCGCCAACGCCAGCGATGCCTGGACCTGCGCGGTGGTCGTCGCATCCAAAGGTGCGCCTTGATCTTTTAACAAAGCCACCACCGAATCAACGAATTTTTGAACTTCGTCGTGCTTGCGCACAACGGCATGGCTCGCTTGAGGACCATTTGATTGGGCTTGTAAAACAGCATCTGCGTCGCGTTGTTCGTTGGCGGAAGCGATTTTTTGCGCCTGCGTTAAGGCCGCATCAATAATTGGCTGCGTGGTACCTTCCGTTTGGTGCCGCTCTGCTAAACGAGCCAAAATGGCCGCGTGAACTTGCAACGCGGTCTCTAAATCATTGTCAATCTGAGCGGCAGTCGCTTCATTATTTTTTTTCTGCAACTGCGCGATATTTTTTTCTGCCGCAGCAACCGCCTTTTCCAATCGCGTC
>Ga0078972_1006595_pt1 | contig 27215 bp, 48 predicted proteins | sample YelNatPaOPGAMG01_FD_67568 | JGI IMG/M metagenome (GOLD analysis project Ga0078972, IMG submission 67568) | Hot spring thermophilic microbial communities from Obsidian Pool, Yellowstone National Park, USA - OP-RAMG-01 (SPADES assembly) (version 2) | ecosystem: Environmental > Aquatic > Thermal...
CTCCTTTGTCTGTAATTTTGTCTATAACTCCGTATAATGTTGTTAGTCAACCTATTACTTTGAGTGCTATTGTTTTTTATGGAAGTAAAAACTTTCAGTATACTTGGTATTTGCCCACCACAACTTATGTTACTTCAACAGCCACCACAGTTTATCAGACTAGTGTGTTATCAAAAGGGTCGTATACTGCTTCTGTTACTGTGAAGGATTTGGTGTTTGGAGTCTCTTCCACTGCTACTAATGGGTTTAATGTTGTGGGTTCGCCAAGCAGTGCTTCGGGAACATTTAATTTGACTGCGAGAATTTCGAGTACACTTATTACTACTTCTGCCCCAGCTTCCACATATCCATTTACTGTGCTTGTGGGCGGGGTGAATGTTCAGGCATACAACATAGATGCTGTTCGGACAATCGATGTGGCGGGGCAAATGACTTTCAACACCATAAAGAAATATGTTGTCCCCACGAATGGAATACAAGTAATAAATGTGGGAAGTCCGGTTAAGTTTTACTTCCAGAATGTTCTGGTGTGGACTGGGGTGGTGGAAAACATCGAGAAGAAGAGTACGATGGAATACAAAATAACTTGCTACGATGCTATTTACTATTTGGCTAACTTGAGGGTGCAATATAGCACCAGCAACCTAATGGATTTGGGCAACTTGATGGTGCAGGTGTTAAGGTATAGTGATGTCAATTACGATGCCAAAACTACGGGTATCTATGTTGCACCTTTCTTTGACACCAACGACCCAGTATATTACGACATTGTAAAATTAGCGGCAATTTACAACTACAAGACTTACTTGGACACAACTAATACCCTGCACCTTATACCTAACTTTGTTGACAGCACGACAAATATCACTGAGAATGTAAACTTCATGGCTATTTCCAAAGTGAACGATGTCAATTATTACTTCAACAATGTCAGGGTTAAAGCCCAACTGGGCATACCCCCGATTGTTTCCGCTTCAAATATTTCCCCTGAGTATGCAACCTATTCTCTCGCCACTACCTATGCCACTAATTCCACTACGGTAACCGCCAATGCCACACAGACAGCTAAAGCCATAGACTTTTCCACCTTCGGAGTAGTAGGGACAACCAGCTTTACCAACCTCGCCAGCACCGCCTTGAAACTATTCCCCAACGGATACCGCTATGTTAAAACTTGGTACCAATTCGCAACCGACCAAAACTACGACCTGCTCTCGGTGGGCAACCAGAGTCGTTTCAACATAACCTTCAGGGACGGAACAGTCTGGACGGATATGATGTTGTATGAGGTCGAAATAGACCAGACGGGAGTATACCTTTACTTCGCTAACTTCCTCAAAGACATCTGGTCTCAGTTGAATAGCATTACCCTTCTTACCTCATAACTATTATATATTCCTAAATGATAAGGGACTATGACAGATGAAATTGTCAATTGGAACGAAGAATGGAAAACAGGAATGCCAGACGGAGAGACATACAAACATGTATCGGAAGTAGTGAACGTAACACTAGTCGTTTCCGAAATAAAATTCGGAAAGGCTAATTCGAAACAGAACGGGGAAGAATACGAGTATGTAATCATTACCACTGATAAGGGCAAAATAAGAACTTCAAGCAAACCGATAAGAGAAGGGGCAAGAGCACACATTATGCCTGTGGTAAACAAAGGGGCTAAGGTTAAGGTTGTTATAAAAAGCAAACCTTCTGCACATGGAACATATTATTACTTTGCTCCGGCAGAGTAAATATGAATGATGCTGTCTTATGGCAGGATTGTTCACTTAACTCCATTCATATTTTTTTAGTGAATGGGACAATTAAAAATTATTTAGTAACTGTCTCTGACAGGGGGGTATATACTTGTACTTGTTGGGACTATCTAATGAGACATAGAGAATGTAAACATATAAGGGAAGTGAAAGGGAGATGTTAAAGAGTTTTTTAAATGGAATAAATGATTTGATTGGGTCGGAGGGATTTCGGGAGCAGGAGGTATACAGTATATATGGTGCTCCCTCTGTTGGGAAGAGTGTATATTTAATTGGGGAAGCGATGAACTTTCTAAAGAATGGCTGGAGAGTTGTCTGGCTGGACACCGAGGGAGGCTTCCACGGAAATTGGGGGAATTGGTCGCCGGTGTATGAGAAGAGATTTGATGTTTCTTTTTCCAAGTTTGCCGACAATTTCTTCTACCAGCGTGTCCTCAGTTTTGAGGAATTCTGTGCTTTGTTCGGTATGCAGGTGGAGGTGGTATATGGGGAGAGCAAGATGGAGATTACGGTCAAGAAGGGGTTTGATGAGAAGGATAGTGCGATATATGATAAGTTCGGGAGAATGAAGGGGAAGATGCTGGTGGTGGTGGACAGCTTTTCCTCACCAATCAAACTCCAATTTACTTCGAAGGTTCAAAACTTCTCTGCCCGTGCGGATGCGGAAAGTCTAATGTTGTTCAATGTAATTCGATTTATGGAGAAGGTTAATGCGACTGTCTTACTTTCCAACCATGAAAGTAAAAACCCGACTGACATTTACCACCAGACCGCCAAGCTGAGAGGGGGCGACACCCTGAAGTATTACTCCAAATACATTTGCCACATAGAGAAGCCCCTCAAGAAAGCTTGGCAAAACTACCGGCACATTACTGCCATACGCACCCCGATTGCCCCCGACAACACACTGGCAAGATGGCTCTCCCTTAGCGACACTGGCTACACGGATGTGAGCGAAAGTGATGTCGAAAACACTAAATAACCTGATGGAGAGATGGGCGAGGGGCTACCCAATTTTACCTAGGGAGTTCGGCTTAGCCCGACAGTTGATAACCAATCCCGACACCTTCCCCTACACTATTGGCTCAGTGGACGCATACGCATCTATTTTCAATGCACACCAAGTCTTCTACGAAACATACGACACACTCTTCTTCGACATAGATGGCAAAAAGGAGGGGCGAACCGAGAGCTACCCCAAGCTCCAGACCTTCCTCAGCCAAGTCCCGACCGTCAGCCGAATATACTGTTCGGGAATGGGCTTCCACATCTACATCGACCTAGCCCACCCCCTCTCGCACAAACCCACCTACAAACAACTCTCCTCCACATTCGTCCAGACCTACAAACTCGCCCCGCTCGTTGACCCCGCCTGCGTTGGGGATGTGCGGAGGGTTGCACGGATACCCACCTCGATGAATTCGAAGTCCCACACTTACGTAGTAGAGATTACCCCCGAAATGACATTGAAAGAGGTAGACCAACTGACCTCACTACCCCCGACCCCCGCCACTACCGAACACCCCTTTGTAAGCACTCAAAAGGGCTCTAAATTTGACGAAACTAATCTGCTTGGTCAATTACCCCAAGAGACTAATAAAATTCAAAATAGGGTTTCTAAAGGCGTTGTGAATAAAAATAATAGTTGGACTGGTGTGTACCCCCCGTGCATTACGAATGCCGAAAACTTTCTGGCGGGTATAGGGGAATTGGGGCACACCTCCCGAATACACTTGGCGAGTTTCCTTCTTCAAATCGGGAGGGAAGGAGAATTATGGGAATACCTCCGTAAGGCGAATGATTTCAATGAGAGTACTTCGAGGTATCAAATTGATTATCTCAAGGAGCATGACTACCACCCATTCAATTGTAATAAGGTATCAGAAGAGATATGTAGTTTTGTGGGATGTCAGAAGAGTTGCCCCTTTTATCCCTATGTTTTAAAAGATGCTGAGGTAACAATATGATATTAAAGGATGTCGTTAATGCAATATACTCTATTAATAATACTATAGATGTATTGTTTAATGATGGTAGTATTATTAATTATACCATACCCCAGTTAGGTTATCCGTATTTCTATTGTAATACAGGTCAGGTTAGTAGGTTTACTGATATACAGAGGGATATGATAGTTCGTACAGAACCCACCAGCTCACTCGTGCTCAGGCGGGAGGGGTTCGTGCGGGTCGATTTGATTAAGGTGTATGTGAAACAACCGGCGTTTGTGCCTAAGGTTTCGGCGGGGTCTGCATATACTTGCGAGGCTCATCTCTCTTATTTGGAAAAGAGGTTGGGGGCGGATGGTGTATTCGAATTTGCGATGCTTCCGGAGAGATATGCTTATGTGGATATAGAGGAAGCGAATGGGCGGATTAATCTCATCGGGTATATAGATAGCATCGATTGGGAGTATTATCCCTTCCGGAATGTGAATGAGTTTTTGGTGAAACTCAGCGAACGAAAGATTACCACGGTGTTGGCGTGGAATGGGCTGGGGTATGACTATGGGCGGTTGGACGGGGAAATTTCGGAACAGGTGCACAACTCTTTCTTACTGAAGCGTTGGGGCATCATACTCAAGTTGGATGCGATGAAGCTCTATGCTATATACACTCAGCGTAATTTGATGTCTCTCGACAAGGCGGCGAAATTGGAAAAGGTAGGGCGAAAACTGGACTTGACTACCGATTTCGATAATTTAGGTTGGGAAGAATTAGTGGTGTATAACAAGAATGATGTCGTGATAATGAAGGACATTGTGGAGACTACGGGTATACTTACTATTTTGTTTACAATTGCGAATTTCACTGGGCTTCATCCTTCTGTTATAAGTGCTACTAAAATGGTAGACAATATGATGATGAAATTCGGGCGGCATAATGGGGAGAAGTATTTACTATTCGACACCGAATACAACGGAATAAAAAAACCATACGAGGGAGCATACATTATGACCCCCGTTTCTGGCACCCACGAGAATGTATGTGTGCTGGACTTAGACCACCTCTACCCGAGTGTCATTGAGTATGTAGACTATAAGGGCGGTATCAGTAGGGATGTGTATCAGATTGTTCGGGGCTTCGTTATCGACTTCAATACCAAGAGGGCGGAGGCTAAGAAGAAATTCGAGGAGACAGGAGAGGTGCGGTATGATGTGCTTCAGAAGGCACTAAAGGTATTGACGAATAGTATATATGGTGTGTTCGGAAACGAATTCTACCGATACTACTCCCCAGAGGTAGCTGAGTTTATTACTGCTTCGGCTAGGAATGTGCGTCAATCCCTTGAGGATGTGGTGCGGAAGTATGGGTTCACCCCGATTGCTTCGGACACTGATAGTGTGTTTGTGGTAGGGCTGGACAGAGAAAAAGGGGATAAGCTCAAGGATATAGTTAATCGGGAGTTGTATCCCTTTCGGGTCAAGGTGGAGAAATTCTTCAGTAAGTTGATTGTGTTTCGGGGGGAGGGGGGTAAGGAAGTAAAGAAGAGGTATGTCGGGCTGACTACCGAAGGGGAACTCCTTAGTACTGGGATTGAGCTAATAAGAGGGGAGTACCCTGATGTGACAAAAGATATAGAGGAGAAGGTTCTTAATATGATTTTGAGGGATAGTCTGTCGGAGGGAGAAGTGATGGGCTGGTTGGGGGAGGAGTATGCGAAATTCGTTAACAGACCTCTTTCGGACTTAATGCTGTCTAAGGTTGTGGACTTGGAGAAGAAATACAAAAGCAGGACTACTGTGATTAAGGCGTTCGAGAGTTTGGGGGCGGAAATAAGGGAAGTTAAGGTTAAGAAGAAGCAGAAGGGGAAGGAGGTTGAGGCAGTTGGCTACCAAGTTGTTCTCCCCACCTCTGCTAAACTGATGGAGGTAAACTACTTCCTAACTGTGGACAACGAGCCCGTGGGTGTGGGGGCGGGCAAGCCCTTGGAGACTTACTCTTCGTATGTGAATTATGATTTCTATTGGGACAAATTTGTTCGGGCTCCGCTTAATAAATTGTTTATTTCGATTGGGTGGAGTGAGTTGGAGAAGAAGTATGTTAAGCCGAAAAAGACCCGACAAAAACTTAGGGCATAACTTTTATATATTTCGGGGGGATTGGGATGTATGGACATTGAGATTGTTCGGAAATGGGCGAAAGAAAATTACCCGCATTTAGCTGGGAATGACGATGTGATTGTGCTATTGTATAAAAAGAATGTCTTAGGGGAAGAGGTGGTGCAAAAGACTATGGCTTCGGGTGTTATCCGAGAGAGTAATAGTTTGAAGGAAAGAGAAAATACACTCATACTTGGGACACTACTTGGAAAGACTGCGGAGCGTATCACCAAAGTATGTTCTATATGCCACAAAAAACTGTGTGAGCATACCGATGCACCTAAGCAAACTCTCTACAGTAGCTTCTATGAATATGTTGACCGTTCGGGAAAATTTGAAGCTAAGTATTTTTCATACAACGGGGATGATGTAAAGAAATTGGACGACAGTCAACAGGTGTTACTGTCGGGCTATATGGAAGTCAGAGAAGCATTTGGGGCACCTAAGTTTAACATTCGGGGGTATACCAAGTTCAATATGGATGAGGCTTCATTGTTTGTCAAAACACTGGACTTCCTTCAACTAAAGTCTGTTGGGGGGAAGGTCGGGAAGGAAGCTTGGGTTAATTTTATGGCTGGGGTATCACCGGAATTAGGGAATAAGATGAAGTCTTATTTTGTGCTGAAGGAAGAAGGGGACTACTTGGTTGTGAATTTATAGACCAAGAAGGGGAAGGGCGAGTTAATGGAGATTGAAAATAAGAAATTGAAAAGGAGAAGTTAAAATGGAAGTAAATACAACTGAAATCGAGAAGGAAATAAATGAGAAGTTCGGGGAGGGCATTCGGATGTGGATGAAATCGGAGGGTGAAAAACGGGACAAGAATTATTTCCACGTATCCTCCTTTGTGTATGAATGTGTTCGGAGGGTCTGGTATGAAAAGAAGTATATGGATTTACTTCCGGAGCTGGACATACAATCTATCTATAGGATGTGGATTGGGACTAAGTTGCATGAGACCCCAATCAGTTCGGAACACGAAGTTCCTGTGTATGGGACTTTCGATGGGGTTGAATTCGGGGGGCGTATTGACGAAATTATAACTCTCGATAACAAAATGAGAATAATTGTGGACAAGAAGTTTACTAACAAACTACCCTACACACCCCACGAGCACTACCTACACCAGATTATGTTTTACGCCGCTCTCCTGCACAGTATGACTGGGGAGTTTGTTTCGGGCGTTGCACTGCACTACCTCACCCCCACAGTGGAATACGGAAACTCTGAGAGAGAAAAGAGCTTTGTCCGAATGGTAACCCCTGAGGAAATACTCCAAGTCGAGGAAGTAATAAAGGAGATGACCGCCGAACTGAAACGAACATTGGCTGAGGACACACTCCCGACTATGCATACGAGTTGGTACTGTACCTACTGTCCATTCAAAGTGTCCTGCGATGCGGGGTCGAAAGAATATATGGCGAAATTGAAATGATAAGCAATGTTTTATATTCGTTGGGCATAAGTATACAAGGAGGAAGAATGAAACGACTGTAATAGTAGACACATTCGAGGTAACCAACAACCCCAAAACACAGGAGCAACTGGAAAAGATAAAGGTTGACTTTCAGGTTCAGTCCCTAACTAAAGGTGGGGACTATATAATTGAGGGAGAGGTTGCCAACATTGTTATTGAAAGAAAAGAAATAAGTGATTTGTTTTCAAGTAACCACGAAGGGAGATTGGCGAAACAGATGACTAAGCTAAGGACGGAATACCCAGACTATAAGAAAATCCTGTTAATTGAGGGTAACATAGGCACTGTTGTGAATAGGCGAAAGCGATACACACGGGGCGAGATTGTGGACTATTCGAATAAACAGGCGAATTTTGCAAAGTATTCCGCCGAATTCTCGGGTATTGTGTCCAGTATTGTTTCCACTAGCGACATAAATATTATTCAGGTTAGTAGTAAGTGGCAAACTATCACACTCCTTAAGGCACTGGACGAATGGGCTTCGGGTCGTAGGAGGGGGGAGAGGCGTTCTGAGGTGAGTAAATCGGAAGGGCGGGACATCAAGAGAGAGGTTGAGGACGTCCTACTTACTTTGCACGGAATTGGGTGGAAGAAGACGAATGAAATTCTGAAAGAATTTGTGTCCCTTGAGGAATTCTTTAATGATGTTTTGCAAAACGAAGGGAAGAAACTGAAGAAGGTTGTGGGTGAGAATTTGGCGAAGCACATACTAGAGGTCTTCACTTTCAAGGCTGGGGGGAATGAAGCTAAATGAGGGTGTGTGAGAAGCATGCCGCCGAAATAGAAACATCGGTAGGGGAGGAGTATAGTGAGGATTTCATATTGGAGTTAATTCCGGTGGTGCTCTTGAGTAAGGTAGATGGAGAGGAATTCGGATATGACTGGTATAAACTGGAGAGGACTGTCGAGAAGAAGGCGGGGGGATGTCCTTTTTGTTTTGTGGCTGGGTTTGTTTCGGAGTTTATCACTAAGATGAATTTGGGAGAGTATGATGATTTGGCTAAGACCACACGGTAGAATTTTTCACCCCTCACATAACTTTTATAAACTCTCACGATATAACCCATTATGACCATTTTTGTGAACGATATTGCCCCCTCTCTACAGGGAGAAGGAGAATTTGCGGGTGTGCCAATTGTGATACTCCGGCTAATGACCTGCAACCTGAAATGCAGTTTTAAAGATGGTGGGTTTGACTGCGACACATACTACACTTGGGACAAGGATAGGCTTGGGACGGGAAGGCATATGACTGCGGAGGAAATACTAAACGAGATAGTGGGATACTCTTCTGATGTTGCTTCCAATGTTGTGATGTTAACAGGGGGAGAGCCCTTGCTTTGGCAAAACAATAGGGAATTCAATCACTTACTTCGATTACTTCGCTCACTCAATTACTCTGTCCACGTAGAAACAAATGGGACAATCAAACCCACCCGAACCACTCAGGACTTAATAGATGTATTTGCAATCAGTCCGAAGCACAAACAATACCCGAATAGATATACCTCCGAAAGCTTTCTCCCATTCGAACACACCCACCACTTCTTCAAATTTGTGGTGGGAAAATTTATTGAGGGGAAAGGGACATTGTTCGAGTTCCTTGTGGAGAAGAAAGTGCCCTACACGGATTTGATTTTTATTATGCCGATGGGTGGGACACCAGAGGAAATTGGGGAGAGTATTCTGTATATAATTGCGAATGAAGTAGTGGAGAAACTGAACGAGATGGGATATAAAAGAGTATTTATGACGGGGAGAAAACAAATAGAAGGAGGTTTTAAGTAGTGAAAAATATAGAAATAGATGAAGAAGGAAATTTAATTATAATGAATATAGGTGAGGACGGAAAGGAATGGATTGGGAAAAGGAGAAAGTTTCATGTGATAGTATTCAAAGAGGGAATTCTTATCAGTAGGGAGAAACCTAAGGAACTTACTGACGAAGAGAAAGAATTTCTTAGTAAGGTACAAAACAAAAATGTTGCTTCTTCTAAACATGTAGAGGAGATGTATAGATGAGTACAACTGATGACTTCAGAGATTTACTTCGAAGTTATCTCTCCTATTTAACAATATTGTTTGGCTGGAATTTTACTGAAGAGGAAAAGGAAAATACCCCTGACAGAATTATTAAAATGTATCAGGAATGGAAAGGCTATGCTGACTATGACAAAATGACTACCTTCCCTGTGCCTGACAAGTTTAACTCATTGATTGCAGTAAAAAGAATAAAGTATGGAGCTATATGTTCGCACCACTTGATGCCATTTTTTGGAACAGTGGACATTGTTTACCTACCTTCTGACGTAGAATTTGGAATGAGTAAACTGGCTCGTATTGTTGCAAAGAATTCTTACCGTCCCCAATCCCAAGAGAAACTTACTGAGGACATAGCTCAAGAGTTAATGGCTGAGGGGAAGTTGAAGGGTGTGTTGGTGAAGACGAAGGGTGTGCATACCTGCTCCACAATGAGAGGGGTAAAACAAACAGAGTCGGAATATATTGTCTCAGCTGTGTATGGAGAACTCAGGACAAACAGCTCAATGCGGGACGAAGCCTACCAAATGATAATGTGAATTCAATAACATATTTATAATTGTTAACGATGACTAACTATGACTGATGTTTATTTTAGCGGAATTGAGGGGGCTCTACCAGAATTCGAAGAGATGTTCAAGAATGGGTATAAGCTTACTCACTTGATGACGGCTTATCCTTCATTTCGGGGCAACTCCAATTTCATCGCAGAGTTGAGAAGACTGAAAGAGGAATATGGGTTTAAGCTGATTGTGGATAGCGGGGCGTATGGTTTCATCTTTGGGAAGCAGATTGCGAAAGGTGAGAAACATTTGGGGTGGCACGATGTCTCTAAGTTGGTTGCGGAGTTTCGGGGGCGGGAGGAAGACTACTTCAATGAATATTTCGAATGGCTCAAAGCCAATAGAGATTTGTATGACTATGCTGTGGAGTTGGATATACAGAGTGTCATCGGGAATGAGAAGGTTGAGGCTTGGAGAGACCAATTGATGTCATCGGGTCTCCCTATTATTTATGTCCTTCACTTACAGGCGGGGGACACTGGGGAGACTGCGAAGCGAATGAAGGAGAGAGGGGCTACTTACTTGGGTATAGGGGAAGTTATGTTGGACTTCAAGAAGGTTATTCAAATGGCTCAAATAATAAAAAACTTGGGGTTGAAGCTTCATTTGTTCGGGTATACTTCGAAGGAGCTATTCAAATACAAATCTCTCTTTACCAGTGTGGACAGTTCTACTTGGTTGGGAGGGAGTAAATTAGGTAACTTATTTTATACACGGGGAAAAACATTAGAGGAGTATAAAATAAAGGAGGACAAATTAAAGGCATTAAATGTGCTAAGAGATACATTCTTTGACATATTTGACAGGGCAAAGGTAGAAAGCGAAATAAAGAAAAATAAATTCTGGTATTATAACTTCTGGAATATTTGGCAGTTTCAGAAATGGGCTAATGCAAATAACAATAGAGAGCCCGCTTACAAACAGGATGTGGCGTTAGCTGAGGAAGGGAAGTTGGTACTACCCGACTGGGCAAACAATTTGGACAAGGCGGGCAACTCAATGGAGAAGTACTTGAGGTCTAGGTTTAACAATTATCGGAGCGGAGTGTATGCGAAGAAAATACAAGAGATAAGTGTATTCTGTGACCAATGCCCAGTAGGGGGTATGAGTGTTACTGGAACACCTCTATGCCCGAAATATGAACCAAAAGGACTGTGTTTCTTTCAGCCTTACTGGAAGAAGCTGGGGGCTAACACAAGGAATAAAGACCAAATTATCAGGACATTGGAGGACTTGGTTACTTCGACATATGTGAGGTATAAGATGGCTGAGTGGGCGGAACAACTGAATGGGGTAACCGATAAGAATGTAACCGCCCTCCACAAAGAACTCCTTACCTCACTGGAATTACTGAACAGAGTTAAGTTTGGGGTGCAGAATATGAGCACTGTGAATATGCTTAACATAGGGGACAATAAGATACAGGTGAACCAGAGTAGCGAGGATAGCTTGAGCAAAATACGGGAATTCTATGGGGAGAGAATGGAGCACAAAATAAAGAGCAAAATCGAACAGGAGCTAAAGGGAGAGGGCGAGAATGCCGAGTAAAGTAATCACCCCGAACGACCTGAAGACCCCCACCTTATTTGCTATGAACGTATTGGACATTACACCCCTCCGATACCAAGCCGACTTCCTTGAGGACGACTCAGACCACATCCTCATAGTAGGAGGGAGGCAAATTGGGAAAAGTACTATGTTGGCAATCAAGGCACTATGGTCTGCATTTGTAAAGAAAAACGAGGATATACTTATTATCGCCCCGACATACCGGCAAAGCAAAATTGTTTATGAAAGAATAATGGAGATGATTGGGCGGGTTGAATTTATAGCCAAACACACTGTGCGAATGAATATAGAGGAGACTAGGTTCGACAACAACAGTAGTATACGTTGTCTTACATCTGGACTTACGGGGGAGAATGTGAGGGGGTACACTGCTACTATGATATTCTTTGATGAGGCTTCACTCATACCTGACACTGTATTCGTTGCCATAGAACCTGCTTTAGCTGTGAAGGGAGCACAACTCATACTGAGTGGGACACCCTACGGAAAGAGGGGCTACTTCTACAACAATTTCGCCAACAACCCCCTAACCAAGAGATGGAGTATATACCAAATAAAGACCAGCCAGAACCCCCTAGTCGAGAAAACATACCTCCAGAGTATGAGGAGGGTAATGACCGAAGCCCAGTACAAACAGGAATTCGAAGCTGAATTCATTGATGACGTGGGACTGTTCTACCCCATCGAATTGATTTATAGCTGTAGTGAGCCCTACGAATACACACTGGAGACTTCCCCCGACTATGACTACTACATCGGGGCGGACATAAGCAGGAGTGGGGACGATGAGACTGCGATTGTGGTATTGGCTGTACCGAAGGATGAGAGTAAGAAACTTCGGGTAACTTGGGTCGAGACTATTTCATATCCAGATTTAACTGCGGTAGCGAATGAGATTATTCAGAAGGCTAATCTAGTCGGGGCGAAACGTGTCTTCATTGATATGATTGGGGTTGGGGCGGGAGTATTGGATATGTGTAATCTTGCTATCGGGTCGGTTGCGAAGGGGGTGGAGTTGTTGGGGGCAAAAAGGGAACAGGCGTATTCCTCCCTGAAGGTCTTGCTGGAGAAGAAGAGGCTGGTGTTGAATATGAATGATGATAAGATGCGGTCTCAGTTTGCATCCTTCCATATAGAGGAGGGGGTGGCGGGGGGTATTCATATCCGAAAGGAGAGGATGGCACACGAGGACTTGGTGGATGCTTTGGTGTTGGTGGCATCTAGCTTGGGGGACACTCAGAAGTTTCTTGTGTTTGAGGGATTCGAGGACTTAACAGGGGTATTCAGACAATGGACGTATGATAATTTGCTGAGGGAGATTAAGGCAACACCGGGCACCATAAATAATGCATATTCATATGGGAAGCTTCCACTTCAATTCTATGATGATGAGACGGGTGAGACCATTATCATAGATGCCCTTAAGAAGGCTAAGAAGGGGGATAAAACGAATGAAAGCACCACTCAATGATATAGATTACCTTACCCCCTACTTAGACCCCGAAATAACGTTTATAAACGAGTGGTAAATAAAAATAACCTTCAAATAGAAACTTTTATAAATACATAAACAATAACCCATTATGAATATTGAGGATGAAAAAATAATATATAAGGTGCAAGACCTAAACGAACTTTCGAAAGCATATCTGGTATTGGCTACCAACAAGCACAAAGGAATGAACCTAAGTGCCTTCCGTTCTTCACTGGAGGCTGACATAGTGTTCAAGATGCTTAAGGTTGCGGAGAAGCTGATGCAATATGTAGGAGACGATGATTACACACCCTTCGGGAACGAAATCAATATGGGCGGACAAAACTCAAATGAGGACGAAACAGGAGAAGAAGATATGGACAAGCAGATTGAAGAAGGAATAAAGTCCGAACTGGACAAGCTAAAGAAAACTCAGGAAGGAAAGAAAGAAGGAAACAAGGAGGTGAAGTAATGATAGAGAGAAACAAAAAGATAAGGATTTCCCCTGTTAAAGCGGACGAAAGGACACAAACAATTTGGCTCAGCAAACAGACCAATGACAAATTGAAGGCTGTGAAAGAGGAACTGAATTTCGCCGCAATGGAGGACGTAATGATTTATCTGATGGAAATATACGATAAGTGGAAACAGGCACAGAAAAACTAATAGGACTGGGGGGCATCTCTGTGTATGGTCTGGTACGATATAATGCTGAAGACTGGGGTGGTCATTCGGATGAACCTTCTGGCGTATTCTCAGGGATACTACAGGGGGGTCGGGGCGGATGGGACGGACTATGTTATCCCTCAGGCAGAGGTGCAGGGGAAGAGACTGAGCTATGGGAATAATGATTTCTATGGGAAGTCAACAAGTGGTTATGACTGTGGAATTGGATATGGTTAAGAAGAGGGGGAAAAATGATAAGGCAGAAAATAAATTTGATAAATGGATTTTGCGAAAGGATTGAAAAAAAGGACAACAATATTTATACTGGTTGGATAGAAGAAATACTTACAGATACACCCAAACCAGACGAATTTGTTTTACCAAGCTATTTTAAGCCTTATTTGGACAGTGGGAATTTTTTAATTTCAAGAAGATTTAATGTGAGATGGTGTCTTAGGCTAGAGTCATTTTATGATAACGTAGGTGTCCCAGTAATATACCCAATAAATTCCACATGGACAGCTTCCTTTAATATAGTGATTGCTGACAATTCTGTACAGATTGCAAAAGACTACCATAATTTAAAAAAGAATTCAGAGAAAGCATATTTTAATTCATTATGGTCTTTCCAGTACCACCCAAGTGAATGGAAATTATATAGAGGTTGGTCAAACTTTAAACAGAATGAACTAGTTGGGGGGAAATTCAATTGGATAAGAGAATAAACTTAATTAATAACTTCGGGGAGAAGTTTAAAGGAGAGAAGAAAGGAAATTTCTTTTTCAGCAATGTGGATGGAGAAATTGGAAGATGGGTACTACGAGACAAAGTTCATCAAAATGAAATTTCATTACCAAAAAATTTTTCTTCTTTACTGAGAGAAGGAAATATCTTAATATTACAGAAAAGTAATATAGTACCCGCACTTAGAACAGATACACCAGAGGTAATGGCTGTAATATACCCAACTAACTCAAACAATTCAAGTTACCTCAGAATGCTCATTGGAAAGAATGTAAATAAGCTTACACTAAATTATAATACCAGAGATTTTACCGAGGTTGGAAACGAGATTTTAGATTTAACAGTATCATTTTATTATAGCCCGATAAAAGGATGGTATATGTTTAAAGGGAGGGACAGACATGGTGAACCGGTTAAACTCAATCAATAAATTTCTTGAGAAGCTATCCACAGAGGAGCTACTGAAAATACCTTCCACCCCCGAACCCGAACGCCCCACCCCACCAACCATAGAACAATTAGTAAAAGACTTTATACAGTCAATGGAGATAATGAAGCATGGAAGGACTAAACAAAAGGGAAAATGAATTTGATGAGGATGAAAGAGTAAGCCTACTGGAATTGACCCGCCTTGAACTTAGCTACGATTTAACTTCCAGCGGGAGGAATAAAAACTTTCTAATCAGATATAGAAAGAACGTAACCTATATGTCCGAGACGGATGGGAGCGGGAAAACCTATACCGTAGTTTACCCGATTGACCCAAGCGAAGATGCTCTCCTAGTCTTGATGGTATCTTCACCGAACAATAGCTTAGATTTAACACTAGCTATATTTGTATATACACCGGAAGGAGGATGGGCGTTTTGAATCATATCGAAATGGAACTGATGAAACTGAATATAGGGGACAGAGTATTTGCGGGAATGGGAGGTCTCGTTATCATAGGGACACTTCTCGGGGTGGGGAAGAAGTATATCGAAATACTATCGGATGATGTGCCGTGTCCCCATTGCGGGGGGAAAGGTGTGATAGAAATTATGTGGAAGCGTATGGATGCTCTGGTGAGGTTGGGGGAGGGCGGGGGCGAATGACTACTCAGTATATATCAGGGTGGCATTTTTACAAGTTTGGGGGTAGGAAATTACTACTTTCGGTGGAGGAGGACAGGGTTAGAAATATTATATATGAGTTGCCGGAATTGGAGTTGGTGGGAAAGGGAATGACCCCGAAGGAAGCGGGGGAAGCACTCCTCTTTCAACTCGAAGTTGGTTTAAATAATCCGAATGAATATAAAGGGGAGATATGGGATTACCTAAGGCGAGTGAATGGTTTCGGGGGTGTGTGAATACGGCTATCGGAGGCGGGGGGAAATAAGGGGTTCGGCGGGAAGGGTATATAGGGAAGAGAAGAAGAGGTATAGGTATAATGAAATGTAATAAAAGGATGCAATGGTATAAAGAAATGCAACCAAACGGGACAACGGCTTGGCACCATGCTGGGTTCAGCTCACTAATGAATATTATAAATGTTTAAAAGTATAAGAAATAATAAACTTTATATTCTCTTGTGTGATTACTATCTATGGGAATGGGAAATAAGAAATGGGAATAAGAGAATGATAATATGAAAATGAGATGACTAAATATTATCTCATTTTAATATTATTGTTTTCTTGTGTCCATTCCTTGTGGACTATTCCCTGAAGAGATGGAGAAAATGAACACAAAGAAAGAAACGGAAAACTTTGACTATAAGTCAAAGTTAATGGAATTGCTGGCTACGAAGAAGGGTGGCAGGACTGCCGCCCACATATCTGAAGGAGATGCAATAAACTTTGTGTCTCTGGACAGTGAAACCGTGATATTCTCTCAGTTCAGGGGGAGGGTAAGGGCGTCAGAAAGCCGCAAGAACCCGTCAGGGTTCGGGACGATTGCGGCATTCTCAATAAGAGGACAACCGCTTGTCCTCTGGGCAGAGGGCAAAGAGAAAGCTCGGAAAGCCCTCGCCTTGAATGGGCAGAGACTTGACAGCGGAAAGCCGGAGGACATTGCTAAATACCTCGAAACTGTATATGAGGGAAGAACGATAACTAAAAATGTGAGTGTCCTGAGCAAGATGTCCGAAGCCGACAAGAGCCAGTTTATAGAGGAACTTCTAAAGTTCCTCTAAACTATTTTTTTTTCTGGAGAGTAATATATGCAAACAAGCGAAAAAATACCCGACTCCGCCCCGCACCCAGCCATACACACCCCACCCCGCCCTACACCCGCCAACCCGAACCCCCAGCTCTACGTCCTTAACACCCCCGTCCTTACAGACTGGGGAGAATACTCGTTTAGGAAGTTGGGGGAGGAGGAAGCGATAACCCTCCTCAGGGAGAAGCCATTCGTTTCGGCGGTGGGGCACGAGGCAACCGCCCACTTCCTGTCGTGGTTGACCGGTATTTCCATTCCGGTAAATAGGGTCGCCATAAAGATGGCGGCGGGGGACAGGGCGGTTGTCTTCCGTGTGCTGATGAGGCTACCGGAAGGCAAAGTTTTGTCAGAGGAAGAGCTCGAGTTGGTGTCGTTTGAGTTCGGTCTTCTCAGGAAGATGAGGGACTGAGGTATCGCAAAGGAGGGAGTAAAATGGAAAAAGAAAAAATAAAAGAGCTCTGTGCGAGCTCATGGAATAGAAGGTTAAAGCCTTCGGAAGTCGAAAGGCTCCTGAAGGTGAAAAGACAGAGGGTCAAGAGTGACTTTAATTTTACCTCACTCTCTGACTTTGTGAACTTTTGCGAAGAGGACAAAAGCGACCAGCCCTTCGACACAACGGAAGTATTTTTCTCCGTTGTGTATCTCTGGAACGGCAAGGGCTATTCCGCCCTCAAACCATTCTGCGAATGTGCAGAATATGGGGGGCGGGGGGACAATGTGGAGGGGGAAGTTCACATACACCCTCTCCACATGAAGGAGGCAGAGTAAGTACCGTTTGAGTTTGGCTACCTCAGGAAGATGAGGGACTAAGAGGGCGAAAGAGGGGGCGAAAGAGGGGGTGCGAGAGGGCACCATAGGGTAAATGACCTACCTCGCCCGTTTCGTTCAATCTAGACCCCTTTCTAACGCTCACAGGGGTATACCAGCACAACCGACCGACCGACCCGACCCGAACATTGCCGGTCACGGAGCGAGATACCTCCCCTGAGCGGGCAAATCACACTTTAGCTAAAATGAAAAAAATAGAAATGCTCCGTCTCCAAAAATGCCACACCAGTATATTTATATATAAATGGGAGATGGGGGGAGGGGGGGTAAGAGGGACACACATACAAAAAGAAAGAGGGGGTAGGTGTGTGAATAGTTTTTTCCAATCTGTGTTCTCCCTATGAATAAGGATAGGGATAGTATAGTATGAATATGAATACTAGGGTAAGAAGAGGGGGGTAAAAAGAGAAAGGGGGGTCGGTGTGTAAATAAATCTAAGTTGGTATAGTCTAATTAGGTTTGGCGGGCAGGAGGGCGGGCGAGCGGGAGGGCGTGTGTTTGCCCCTTCGTGCCCCCCTCCTTAGGGTGGGTTAGTAAGGAATGGGCAAAACATTACATAAACTTTATATATAAACTACCTATACCTAACTGATGCTTTACACACACTCACTTATATTTTCTCTACACGATAAAAGGAGAGAAGGGATAGTGAGTGAATGCGGGGCAGACGAAACTGTAGGAGGGAATTAGATGATGAGAATGGGTGAAAGAGATTTGAAAAAATATGCGAGGATAAACCAATTCCTCGTTAAGAATTCGGGGGTTACTTTGGATGCACTAAAGGAAGATATCAGAAATGAGCTTCGTTCATGCGGGGAGGGATATTATGTCCTTGCGGAAATATATAGAGATGGCAAGGTCTATATTCACAGGAAGAAGGAAGGTGGGGAGTTTGATGCAGATGAATCAGGCTTCAATTGGGAGTGGCACTGGGGAATGAGTTCGAAGTGGAATGACGCAGATTATGATTTAATATTTGATTTGGAATTTTGCGGGGAAGTGTATGATAATTATGATTTAATATTTGATTTGGAGTTTTGCGGGGAAGTGTATGATTGGTTGGAGGAGAATGGTATAGAATGAATATGGAAGAACTTGAGGAAAAGTGGAGCAAATTGCAAAAGGGGTATAAGTATTCCCCTGATGATATAATAGTTTATGTTGGGAATGATGGAAATTTGATATATGCGAATAGATATAAGTGTGTTCAGGGAAATGTTAAATTCTTTGAAGATGATGAATACACAACTGACATAGGCGAGTTTAGATTAGAGGACATAAGAGATATTAAACTGAGATGGGAGTGAGATGAAATGGAAAACAGACCGAAGAGACCGATTAGGAGAATACCAGAGAGCGAGCTAGACAAGAAGAGTTTGGGTGCACTTGGGGTATATGAGATTAATATTACTTTTATGAATGTTTATGTGATATTCAAACCTCAGTCACTTATTCTTAGCGAAACTGAGCGTAAAGCTTTGTTTGAATTTGGGCAGGACAACAATCTTCACTTGTGTGAGGTTTGTATTGGCATAGGCGAGAATTCTTTTCGTGCGACTGCGTGCTATCCAAGTGGGGAATACATTGAAGGAGACCACGAGGATGGTTGGTTTGAGGGACTTGACGAGATGGGAGAACAGGAGTGAGTTAAAATGGGGAATGAAGAAACGAAATTTGATAGCGATAGTGTGATTTTGAAAAAGATTACATCGATTGTGGACAAGTGGGACAGAAGGAGAGTTACTGGGACTGAGCTTGATACTTTGTATGCTATTTACACAATATTAAAAGACAATGGGATTTTGTGAGCGGGGTGAGCTAAAATGGATGCAATAAGTTTGAGAAGAATGAATGAAGAGAAAAAGAGACCGATTAGGAGACTACAGGAGAGCGAACTGGATAAGGAGAGTTTGAAAATGCTTGGGGAATGTGAGATTGACATTGGGTTGGAGGGTGTGGGTGTGATATTCAGCCCTCACACATTTAGTCTTAACGAAACTGAGGCTAAAGCCTTAATTGAGTTTGGACTGGACAACAATCTTTACTTAGCCGATATTAGTATTGATGTATGGAAGAATTCTTATCATGCGACTGCATTCTATCCTAGCAGGAGTGAATAAAATGGAAAAGATAATAGAGGAAAGTAACTTAGATAAGAAGAGTTTGGAAATGCTTGGAGAATATAAGATTGACATTAATTGGATTGGGGTATGGGTTATGTTTAATCCCAAGTCACTTTGTCTCAATGAAACTGAGACTAAAGCTTTAATTGAATTTGGGAAGGACAACTCTCATTGCTTAGTCAATGTTGTGATTATTGTATCCGAGAATTCTTATGATGCGGGTGCATTCTATATGAGCGGGGAATATGATGATTTGATGTGAGTTTGATATTATAGAAAGACAATGGAGTTTTGTAAGAGGGGTGAAATAAGATGGAGGATGGATATGTGCAATTAGCCCATGATTTACTCATGGGGAGGTTTGATGATTTTGCGAAGAGACCGAACGAATATTTGAGAGAGCTTGGTCTCTCGGAATTGGAGGGCAAGGGATATAATTGGATGGAGCTGGATTGGGACGAAGAGGGAACACAAAGTTTTGCCGAAATCCTTAGGAAGGTAGATAAAAAATATGCTGAGCTTGGGAATGCGGAAAGGGTTATAGGGATATTGTCAGATGATGCTGTATACGATAAAGAGATGGATATATTAATAAATTCTATAAATAGTTTAGTTGAGGAGAAGAATAATGGAGGGATTTGAAATGAATAGTTGTGATGAGAAATTGGTGGAAAATGGAATTGACTGTGATAAATTGAAGAAAGATAGTGTGAAGTGGATGGATGAATATCAGGTAAACCCCGACTACAGGGGGGTCTCTGTATCATTCAAAAGACCGATGTGCAGTATCAATGCGGTAGAGATTAAATGCCTGTTCCAATTCGAGCGGGAGAATAATCTCAGATTGAATTCAATCTCACTTCGCAAGATGGGAGAGGGTGGGTATTTGGCGGATGCTTACTTTATTCCGAACTTTATTCCGAAGGTGGAGTAAATGAATGGGATAGAGAATGACAGTTTGGAGAAAAAGTTAGCTATGATTGTGAAGGAGGCTAATCCATCCTTCTACAAACTCAATATATTCAGTGTCATTCAGGATTGGTATGGGGGGCTTGGGTATCAGGAACTGAGCATAACAGTTAGTCCCGAGCAACTGGGTGGAATAAGGAAAGACCCATTGCAGGACTATGGGAGGTTTGGGGCACAGACTGTTGTGCTGGTCAATATAGATATAATTCCTGTTTATGATATCGGGGAATATAGAGTAGAAGGGGAAGTTGATAATATTTTTGCGGAATGTGAAAATAAATATTTGGTAAAAGGAGCGGAAGAAATATGGGACAAATATATCAGTGATGAATTTGAAGCGAGTATTGCGGACACCGAAATAAATAAAGGAGATGAGTAAATGGGAATAGATATAACTAAAAAAGAATTGGAGACTAGGATAAGTTTGTGTGAAGGAATAGTAAGGAAATATCAAGATGCTTTGTCAGTTATAGATGAAGTTGCTACTCGGACTGAAGAGATAACTAAGTTGACAGATAGTATACTTGAAAGGATGGAGGTTATTCTGAGAGAGGAAGATATGCTGAGGAGACAAGTTTATATGCTTGGGGCAATAAAAGAAGTTTCGGGGTGAGAAAAATGAATTTGTATGATTTGAACGGAGTGAAGGGATTGCTTGTGAGAGAAGAGGTTGCATATGTTTGGTATGGTGGGCATACGGTCAATTTGTATAACATATATACAGACAAGAATTTTGATATGTATTCGATTGGTGATTTTGCGACCGATAATGTTTCGTATGATGAATTCGAGAGGTCAGTAGAGGAGCATATAAAAAAAGGAATATGATGGCAATGAAATTGGAATATATTAATTCGCTTCTTGGGAAACTTGAGGCGAACAAACGTATTATTTCTGAGGATATGATGCGATATGAAGGTATTCCTTTGTCGGAATATTTTGTTTCAGGAAGGGAAAAGTTAATTATGAACGGGAAAAATAAGAATTTGGGGACAAGCATTACTGTAAACTATGCTACTTTCCGCTCTGACTTTGCGAAATTTATGAATGATAGAATACAGCTTCCAAATGGGATAAGTTTGTTATATAAGAATATCATTTCATACAGATATAATACGAAAAATTATGATTATAGTGACCGTGCCAATTTGATGGATGTAGTACCTGCATTATTCTTTTGGAGTGTTACTTTTTCTGAGTTTGCGGAGAAATACAAGTTTTCTGTTGACAAGTTTACAAAACAAAATCTTGTTTCATTTGACGATTTTGTTCCTCAAAAGAATAACTTTCAGGTTTACAGAACTTCGCAATTATTCATTCTTAACAAATGGGAGATACCGGCGGGTTCTAAAATTTTGAATTTCCGGAGTAATCAGAAACCTATAGGTGTTTTCTTGACGGAGCAGAATGGAATGTATTTTAGATTAAATCAGATATTTCAATGTTGGGGGAATTCTCAGGATGAATAAGTTGGGTTTTGTTAATTCGTTGTCTACGAAGATGGGGGAGGAGAAACGCTTTTTTGGTACGGATGATATGTTCTATGATGGCGGGGTTGTCCTTCCGGCAGATTTTGTTGCGAAGAGGAGGATGTTTATCGAGTATGGGAAGAAGGAGAAATTTGATTCGGGTGTGATTCGTGTGAATTTTGGTTATTTTCATTCCAGTTTGGCAAAATTTCTGGAGGATAGAATACAGGTTGCGGGGGGAGCGAGTATAAAATATAATGATATTTTTACGTTTTCTTGCACATTGAACGATATGTCATTTTTTAAGTTTATGGATTACAAAATTCTTTATATGGCAAACATGTATTATCTGAATGTTGATTTTCCTGATTTAGTGCGTAATTTGAATTTGTTTACCAATAGAGCAACGAAAAAAGCTTTTGGTTTTTTCTCACAATTTTTATATGATAGAAAAGACTTTCAGGTCTATTATTTTGATAGTCCAATTTCTATTAATAAGTGGAGAATACCAACTCAGTTGAAGATTGCACTTGGGGGGCATAGAATGGATAATAGAAAAGTGTTTATTCCATTGACAGATTCATATGGGTTAGAATTTGATTCGACTTCTATACGTGATTATGGGATTTTGGGCGATGAGAATGGGGGGTCTGAGGTTGTATGAATAAGGAGGAGTTTATTAATTCATTTTCCGAAAGACTTGAGGCGGACAAAAATCGTCTTAATAATGAGAAAATATATTATAAGGATGATATCTTACTTCCGGTTGATTTTGTTTCGAGGAGAAGGTATTTTATTGAGGGTTGTAAGAAGAACGACTTTGGCGAATGGATTGCTGTGAACTTTGGTATATTTAATATTAAGTCAGCGGCATTTACAGGTGACAGAATACTATTTTTGGATGGAACGAATATAAAATACAATAATATAATTTCATTTTATTGGTCTAAGGATGACATTCGGTCTGTACATTCTAGGGGGAATAATTATTATCAATCTTTAAACAAGAGTTTAAAAATAACAAAGGAGCATTTTTTGAATTTCGAGCTTTCATTTTTGGAATTGTATTCGAAATTTACTCTATCTGAGTATGCGAAAAAATATTATTATGATTTCGGAGACTTTCATTATAAGAGTGATAGTTTTTGGGTTTATGAAAATGAAGCTCCGATTTTGATTAATAATTGGGAAATACCTGTTCATTCTTGGATTGGGTTTCTGGGACATCAGGTGATAAGAAAGAAGATTTGTATTCTAATACCAGAGAAGTCCGGATTGAGCTTTTGGCAATCTGAAATATTTAGTTTTAGGTCATTGAATGATGATAATGAGGAGAGGAGGATTGTATGAAAAAATTGGATGTATTTGAAAGTTTGAACAATGTTATTGCGAGAGAGCAAAATATGCCAGAAGTTTTAGCAGAGAAGAAGAGGTATTTGGTTTTGAATAAATTTTATATGCAGGCAAACAAACTTGATGATGCGATACATATCAATTTTGGGATGATTTTCCTTGACCACACTTTCTATAGTATGGGCAAAATTCGAACTAAATATGGAGTTGAAATAGATACGACTGCTATAATTGATGTTAAATATCATGATAAAGCTGAATTGAAATTGACATACCCAGACTTCCTTAATGTTGGGCAAAAGGAAATATGGGAGGTGGGGGGTATTAAAAAGCTTGATTACAGAAATGATTTAATTAATGCTCTCATTAACAAGGATTATTTAGGCGATGATGTGTTGTATCAAAATATGTACGATTTCGAGATAAACGGATGGAAAGTCTCACGGAGTTCGTTTTTGACTTTATTGGATAGGGGGGTTCATACGAAAAACAATGTATTGGGTATTTTTATTAATAGTATGAGTAATTTGTATATTAAATTTGAAGAGATATTTAGTTTGGAGAGGAGATAAATTGGAAGGTGATTATATATGAATAAATTGTATGTGCTTGAAAATTTGAATAATGCTATTGTAAGAGAACAGAATACACCAGAAGTTTTGATGACAAAGAAGAAGTATTTAATTCTGGATAAAATTTTTAGGCAAGAGAAAAGACTTTATGGTGTAATACATATCAATTTTGGGATAATTTTCATTGGCTACATTACCTATGATATTGGCAAAATTCAAACTAAATATCAAATTGAAATAGATGCGAATGATGTAGTTGATATTAAATATGAAGGGGAAGTTGGATTAAGGTTGACCAATCTAGATTTTCTTAATGTTGGGCGAGAGGAAATATGGGAGGTGGGGGGTATTAAAAAGATTACTGATGGAAGTACTATAAATAGTACTATTGTTGGCGGGGATGACAATAAAATATGGTATCAAAATAAGTATGATTTTAAGATAAATGGATGGAAAGTTCCACGTTATTCGTTTTTAACTTTAAGGAATTCAAACGGCAATTCAAAAAAGAATATTTTGAGTTTGCTTGTTCAATATGAAGCTTATATGTTTTTACAATTTGATAGGATATTTAGTTTGGAGAGATGTTAAATTTGGGAGGTATTACTTATGAATAAATTGAATGTATTTGAAAATTTGAATAATGCTATTGTAAAAGAACAGAATATATTAAAGTCAACGACAATGCGAAGGGATTTTATTTTGAATAGATTTTATAGTGAAAGAAAATACACTGATACAAAGTATACTCATATAGATATTAATTTTTGGAATATTTATATTTTAAGTACTAGTTATTCGAATGGGAAAATTCAAACTAAATACCATGTTGATATAGATGTGAGTGATATAGTTGATATTGAGTATAAAGGGGGAATTAAATTAAAATTGACACGCCCAGACTTCCTTAATGTTGGGCAAAAGGAAATATGGGAGGTAGGGGGTATTCAAAAGATTAATGATAAAAATATTGTAGATATTACTATTGTTGGTGGGGATGACAATAAAATATGGTATAAAAATAAGTATGATTTTAAGATAAATGGATGGAAAATTCCACGTTATTCATTTTTAACTTTAAGGAATTCGAAAGATAATTCAAAAGAGAATATTTTGGGTTTGCTTGTTAAATATGAAGTTTGTATGTTTTTAAAATTTGATGAGATATTTAGTTTGGAGAGATGTTAAATTGGGGGGGAGTGTTGTTTATGAATAAATTGAATATATTGGAGAGTTTAAATAATGCTATTGTAAGAGAACAGAATAGACCAGAATTAGCAATAATGCGAAGGAATTTAGTTTTGAGTAGATTGTATGAGAAAAAAAATGTTTTGAGTGGATTGTATGAGAAAAAAAACTCCTATGGTAGGGTGTATATTAATTTTGGGAATATTTATATTCCGGATACTAGTTATTTGAATGGGAGAATTAAAACTAGATATAATGTTGGTATAGATGAATATAATATAAGCCATATTAGATATGAGGGTCGAGATAAATTAAATTTGAAAAAACTAGATTTTCTCGGTATCGGGAAAAAGGAAATATGGGAAATTGGAGATGTTGTTCAGGATGATGGTTCACATATGTATAAATTTCCTGCTAATATAAGTTTTTTTGAAGGTACATTTTTTAGAAATAAATATTGCTTTTCTGTAAATGGATGGATAGTTCCGAAATATTCATATCTTACTCTAACAAAATCATGGGATAGTTCGAAGAATGATATGTTAGGTGTTCTTGTTGATTCCCAGAGTTGTATGTCATTTAAATATTGTGATATATTCAATTTGGAGCGGATGGAAAGATGAAGTTAAAAATTATTAATGGATTTAACGAAAGGTTGCGGAATGAGTTCGGTAAAATTTCTGTAAATGATGAATGGAAAAATGCTATTACGGAATTTTTAGATTTGAGTCAAAGAAATGATGTTCTTGATAAAGGTATAATTAATTACTTCCATTTTGAGGTTAAACCTTTAATATGGAATATTGACTATGAAAAGTTGAGTGTATTTGGGGATATGAAGGTAACATTTAAAATTAAGTATGATGATATTAGTTCTATGTTGTTGGCGGGGAAACGATATGGAAACTTTCTTGAGTTTTCTTTGTTTTCACCCGAAAGTTTCGGGAAGATTGTTCCTTCGGTAGAAATTCCTTTTGAAGATATTCCATGGAGTGTACCTTTGTTGTGTGATTGGGGTACTAAGTTGTATAGAACTAAAACTGATGCGATGGTAAATAGGTTGGTTATTCCAAAAGGGACATATTGGGGTTTGACTTTGAACACATTTTGGAATTTCTTTTGCGGAAGTCATTCTCCTTTTTGGATTTTGTATTCAAATGTGTTTGAGGTCAAAAAACTCTTGTGAATTGAGGCGGAATAATACATAAAATTTATATACTCACATACGATTACCATATATCAAATCCTTAACGATTTGAAAAGAGAGGAATTAGAAATGGCAAAACTTGGAAATGAGGAAATGGTCAACAGACTGAATGCTCTGTTGTCCAAAGGAACGGAAAGCATGGAAGAAGGGGATAAACTCGTATTGCACGAAGTGAATGACCCCGAGATAGCTGGTGTATATGTCCAGCCTTTCTCTGGATTTGCAGGAAGGACGGAATACAAAACAGTAGAGGGTGGATACAACCTGAAGACGAGGGACTACAAAATTATGGTTGTTCGTTCGGAACAACAACCCAGAGTTTTCAGGGGGACTAAGAAACATCCTTTACCGAAAGCACCAACTAAGGAAGAATTTGTTAGCTATATGAGCACTGTGTTCAGGGTTCGTAAGAACCTTTGAATACAATATTTTTTAAAATTAAAATTGGAGTGTTGAAAAAATGACTGGAGAAGAAAAAGAATTAAAAACTAAGTATGTATGGAGAAAGCCATTGAAAGTTGGGGATGGAACAGAGAAGCCAATTGTTCCAAAGAAACATCTGAATATATTGAACCCATTCTTTGCGGTCGTTTATTCTGCACCTGCGGGGATGGGGAAGACTTCTTCACTAATAAATTATGGGCGGGAGAATGATATGGATGTGTTTCTTCAGGAATGTAGCACAGATATGATTAAGGAAGATTTCGTAGGACAATGGACACTTGAGGGGAATGATACTGTCTTTCTGGCGGGGGAGGTCTCATCTGCTTTCCATTGGGCTAATGAACATCCCGATAGGACAGTCCTTCTTATTTTTGATGAGATAAATCTAATCCAACCAGCTGTTCTGAAAGGGATTGGGAGTGTATTCGATGATAGGAAATATATCAATGTTCCAGATG